>Ga0078972_1005423_pt1 | contig 32416 bp, 24 predicted proteins | sample YelNatPaOPGAMG01_FD_67568 | JGI IMG/M metagenome (GOLD analysis project Ga0078972, IMG submission 67568) | Hot spring thermophilic microbial communities from Obsidian Pool, Yellowstone National Park, USA - OP-RAMG-01 (SPADES assembly) (version 2) | ecosystem: Environmental > Aquatic > Thermal...
AAATATAAAAATATTCTTAATTTTTTCATATTTTTCATTAACTTTCATAATTTTATTATAAAATAATTAAAGTTTATAAATACTTATTATTATTTAGTTTCTACGGTTTCTGGAACTTCATCTACTGATTTTGTATCCATATATATATCTACATCATCTATATCTATATCTTCATCAAGAATAGCATCAAGACTAACATAATCACTTATTGATAATCCTTTTATATTTTTAATTTCAGATAATTTTAATTTAAATATATTACCTTCTAACTGTACTGATTCCTTAAGCATTTCTTTTATAAGTTTATTATATTCTTCTGCATTTGAACCTAAATTAAATTGTCCAGTAGATTCAGAAATAGGTTTACCATCACTATCTACTTTATCTTTATTAACTGTAAATATCTCTGTTCCTAATTTCTTTAATAATGCTTGCCTTTGTTCACTAAAATCTTGAAGTTCTGGATTTAATTTCTTTATTATTCTAGATACTCTCCATTTAATTTTAAATTCTATATTAGAATCTTCTTTTTCAGATAATGTTATTATTTTATTTAATCCTGTTTGTATGTTTAATAAGTCTTCATAAGTTAATGATAATGACATATATGCTCCTTTTTATTTATTAAAAATGTTAAAATTATCTTTTTTATATAAATATAAAAATAATATTAATTTCCATAAATTTTACAAATTTTTACAAATTTTAATTTATTATAAAACTAATAATTTATCTAATACTACATCTGACATTATATTATTTAATATTTCACTAGGAGTACCATTATATGTTTTATTAATACTATTACTTTGATTTGCACCTGAAAGAGTTAAATTAGATGTTATTACTACTTGAACAGATTGATTAACAACACTAGCAGTAGTAGATTGTGGCATCATTGGTTGATTATTAATATTATAAATTCTAATATCTAAACTTCCATTAGCCCCATTAGATGTTAAATCTGTTATTGAAATTGTTGGTTGTGTCATTGTATTATTCCTTTTTTTATATAAATATAATAAAATAATTAATTTTTATAAAAAATTATTATAAAATTTAATTTTAATATCCAATTAACAAGCTACCCATTTAGTTCCGTTATAAAATACTGGAACAACTACACTTCCGCCACCAGTCAAAGTACCCAAATAAGTAGGTGATACAGCATCTGTTACATAAGCAATGTCACCCTTTGTACCAGAAGGAAGTGTTGAAACTGTATAACCCTGCAAATTTATTGTACCAGCAACAGCAAGTTTAGAAGTTGTACTTACAGATCCTCCAATATTAACATTACCATTAGAATATATTGTAACTAGTTGGGCAATAGCAGAACCATTATTATATGCAAATATAAATTGATTAGAAGAACCTTGTACTAAATACCATGCATTACCTCCTGTAGGAGCACTTAAAGTTAATCCACTAGTCCATCCAGTCAATGCAGGTTGACTAATAAATATAGAACTGGAAAATATAGTTCCATTTACTTGTAACTTATATCCATTATCTGTTGTATTTCCAATAAGAACATTACCTGTAAAACTCCAATTTGTTCCATCATGTTGTGCTTTGATTGCTCCAGTTCCATTGGCAATGATAATATTATTAGATAATCCAGATGCTAATCCAGTTACATTTGCTCCTATGATAGTATTATTTACTCCAGTTACTATGCCTCTTCCAGTATTATATCCTACTGCTGTATTATTACCAGAACCATCATTTGCTGTTATATTTAAATCATAAAGTGCACTCACACCCATTGCACTGTTATTAGAGCCAGTTGTGTTGAAATTAAGTGCATACGCCCCCATTGCACTGTTATAATAGCCAGTTGTATTAGAACCAAGGGCATACGCCCCCATTGCACTGTTATAATAGCCAGTTGTATTATAGTAAAGTGCATTATAACCCATTGCACTGTTTTGATAGCCAGTTGTATTGGATTGAAGTGCACTCATACCCATTGCACTATTAAAAGAGCCAGTTGTATTATCACCAAGTGCACCCACACCCATTGCACTATTATAATTGCCAGTTGTATTGGAGTAAAGTGCAGTATAACCCATTGCACTGTTCTGATTGCCAGTTGTGTTAGAGAAAAGTGCACCCACACCCATTGCACTGTTATCATAGCCAGTTATATTAGCTTGAAGTGCATTATAACCCATTGCACTGTTATAACAACCATTAGTATCAGAATAAAGAGCATTCATACCAATAGATGTATTATAAGAACCATAATATGGACTTGAAGCATTACCTACAGAACTTTGACCTCCACCTCCAATAAATATATTTTGTCCATATGAATATGCACCTTGATAAGTAGATATTAGAGCATTAGTACCATTAGTACTAATATTAATTCCATTATGAAATACTGCATTACCCCAAAAATCTGATTGTGCATATATATTTAAAGTGTTTGTTAATGTTAAATCTTGAAATGTAATTCCTTGTCCTTTTACTTCAAATGTCCCCTTTCCTATTTTAATGTAATTAGTAGGTGAATTGAAAATATATAAACCTAATGTATTTAATTCTGCAAAATATTCAACAGATCTAACTGAAACTCCATCTATATAAACTGGATAAGTAGCACTGATTGTTCCAGCAATATCACCATTTCCCATATTAAATTGTATTCTATATGTTGCAGTTGCAGAAGGAATAAAATTAAATGTAATTCTTGTTGGAGTATAACTAGATGCAACTACATAAGCAGTAGAATTATATCCAACTGGAAATTCTTCTGTAAGTGTACCACTAATATTTTTATATAAATTTAAATAATAAATATAAAATGCTTTAGACCATGTCCAAAAAGAAATAGTATATAATTTACCACCAGTTAAAGGAACAGAAATATCTTGATATAAAGCAGAATTAGTACTAGTAAATTGTATTTGTCCATTATCACTAGTACTATAATTTTCATCACTACCAGAATATGGACTAGTGTTTACCTGAGCTGGTGGTGTATTTCCAGTTAATGTCCACCAACTATCATCAGAAGTAAATTGTCCATTAATTATTAATTGATCTCCTAAACTTGTTGTATAATCTTTCCATGTAGAATTATTATCAATATAAATTCTATTTACAGAGCCATCTGAAATTGTAAATCCAGTATTTCCTAAAGCAATTGCGGGAGTTCCTACAGTACCTCCAAAACCTCCATATTGAGACCATAAATTTCCACTTGATGCATCTATTTTAGTTTCTAATGTGCCAGAATTTAAAGCATATAAACCAGTACCATCCATCCAAATACCAGTACCAGTATTAGAACTTGTAGGAACAGGATTTCCCATTGCTATATAAGGAGCACTTGAAATCTTTAAAGTAGGAGTAGAACCTCCTCCAACCAATGTAAATGATGTAGCACTAATTCCTAAAGTACCATTATAAATTCTAATATAACTATTATTACCATCAGTAATATTTATATTACCTGAACCATCAGCATAAAAACCTTTAAGATTAGTTGTAGCGGTTAAACTATTTGCATTAGGTCCTAATGCTATTTTTCCAGTACCAGAAGAACTTTCTACAAAAGTAGCTAATGATTCTGAGGCATTACCACTCCACATATCAGTAGCATTAAAATAACTACCAGCTATTTGCGCTGCAGTAGATGTAATATTCATAGCTGTAATAGAATTATAAATTACACTTAATGCAGAACCATTCCAAAATAAACCTGTTGTATTTGTAGTTCCTACTTTAAAATTACCACTTCCATCTACATAAAAACCTGTTCCTGATGTCATTGAAAGTGTAGATGCAGAATTTCCTAATGCTATTTTTCCAGTACCAGAAGAACTTTCTATAAAAGTAGCTAATGATTCTGAAGAATTACCACTCCACATATCAGTAGAATTAAAATAACTACCAGCTATTTGTGCTGTTCCATCTAAACCTAATTTAAATGATAATGCAGATGTATTATCATAACCATAAATTCCAGAAGTATTATTATTTCCTGTATTTGTAATTGCTATTCCACCACTAACTGCTGTTGGAGTTATATTACCAATCATAATATTATTAGCTAACATTGCAGTATTATAACCAGCATTTCTAATCATCATTCCATAATTATTTAATGATATTACTGGATTCTGTATTGTACCACCAAATCCTCCTTGTATTGCCCACATACCATAATTATTAGATGTAATTTCATATAAAGTTATATTGCTCACAGTTAATGATACAGCCGAGGTTCCGTATTGATTGAATGCAAAATAGTTGCTCCAGGGATCGCCGTTGGCATAACCGACAAATTCATAATGTCCATTTCCATTAATATAAGGAGAACCAGCAGGTCTCTCCAAACTAACTTCATTTGTTGCACCAGAAAAATTACTTACATCAAAAGTAACTCTGTACTTCCTAACATTTGGCGTTCCGCCAGGAATTTGATAACTCCATACCCAGCCATTTATATTTGACGCATTAGTTAAAGTAAATGTTCCTCCACTCTCAATAAGTCTCTCACCTGTAGTTATACCATCTGTATGCTGATATGGAGAGACTTGATTTCCAAATTCAAGTTGCACTCCAGTAACGTCAAAGTAATCCCCGGCAGAACCATTATACTGGTCATTAAATAAAATTCTAAACGGATAGGTTGTTTGTTGTGCAGAAAAACCATTGACAACCATTCTGATCCATGTATTTGCAGACCACACCATAGTAGAGGCATATGAAGTAATATAAATAGATCCATTTGGATACCAATCTGCAGTAATATTAGATAACGTCTTTGTAACTGAGGATCGTACCCAAAAAGATAAAGTGAAGGTGGTATTGCCATATCCAGCAGGAATATATCCACCGCTTCCAAATGGATATATGTCAAGACGATTATCAGTATTCGATTGACCCAGCGTAATTCTTCTTACGTAGTCCGTCGTTCCCCAGGGAGTTGTTGTAAGTACAGCCGTATTGGTTTGACCTGTTCCATTACTCCAATTGCTAATACTATAATTTCCATTCTGGTAGTAACCATCGCTATACGCTGTCAAGTTTTTAGAAAGTTTTCCAGCATAAAAAGTATTTCCAAATCCATTAGCATCGCCAGCAGTTAAAGTACCAGTAATATTAGCATTTCCAGTCAAATAAATATTTTGTGAATATAAACCATATCCATTTAATTGACCATACACAGAATTAGTAATACCATTTAAATAACCTAATCTTGCTTGAACAACAGATACATTACCACTACCATCAGAATTCTGATTAGGACGAGTAAAAGTAGGTACAGTTGTAACACCACTTATTACATCTAAATAAGGACTAAAAGCATTACTACTTGCATCAATTAAAACTGAACCTGTACGTCCAGATGAAATCGATGTATTTCCTATTCTTGCAAATCCAGTACCACTGCCAAATAAAGTATACGGAGAAGTTTGTGTACCTAATGAATTATATCTATTAACATTTATAGTACCAGAACCTGTACTATCTAATGATACAGAATTTACTACCCAATAATCTCCACCAATTGTATTTCCAGAATTTCCTGTAGCTTCTCTTACCCATAAAATATCACCACCAGTTACATCACATGATTTAACATTTACTGTGAAATTATTAGAAGTTGTTGAATCTGTTATTGCAGTAGTAATTTCACCACCATTAGAAACTAATAATTGTCCACCTACAACTTTAACAATATCTTTTTGAAATATATGAGTCCTTAAAGTTCCCCTTATTACCATATTATCTAATTCAAGATAAGATTGACCTGCTATAGAATTATTGTAATCTATTAACCATCCTGAACCAAATACACCAGAAGTAAAATTATTGTATAATTGTACTGCACCTGATTGTTGTATACTTGCATTTATAAATAATGATTTATTACCATAATTTCTAATCCAAGTAGAATCAGACATATACCAACCACCACCATATGTATCACTATACCAACCGGTAGCACCAGCTGTTCTTAACCAACCACCATTAGCACGTATATCACCAGCTACTTCTAATTTATAGCCTGCATCAGTTGTAGTGCCAATGAGAACGTTGCCGCCTTGCGTTATAGACATTACTTGAGTACCAGCGACAGAATTAGCAAAACCAAAATTATTTCCTCCAATCCCATAAACTTGTGGTCCAATTTGCCATACTTCCGTTCCAGCCTGTTGAAATGAAATATAAGAAGTGTTCCCAGAAGCCGAATTGACAGCAATAAAAGAATTGCCACTTAAATTATTAACTTGTAAAATACCGTTATCTATTTGGATACTACCGCCAACAACATTTAGTTTTTGACTTGGATTCGTCGTCCCGATGCCGACATTGCCATCTACATATAAATTACCAGAACTAATATTGGTTGTTCCAACTATATCAATTGGATAACTTGGGTACCCTTTTCTTAATCCTATATTTCCCTGTTGGGAACATTGCAATCCTATCCACCCACCCGATGACGTATCTATACTTAAGGCGTTATTTTCTTTTTGTAGCGTAATATCTGTTTTTGTAGTTCCTGGATAATCATACCCCGTTAATAATAACGATACTCGGTGATTTACATATTGATTAGCGTCGGTGTTTGTATTTGTTATTCTAAGAAAAGTTCCATATGCATTCCCAACGGTATTTGCTGACACCTCTAAGTTTCCATTCGGATTTGTCGTCCCGATGCCGACGTTGCCTGTAAAACTCCAATTTGTTCCATCATGTTGTGCTTTGATTGCTCCAGTTCCATTGGCAATAATAATATTATTAGATAATCCAGATGCTAATCCAGTTACATTTGCTCCTATAATAGTATTATTTACTCCAGTTACTATGCCTCTTCCAGTATTATATCCTATTGCAGTATTATTACCAGAACCATCGTTTGCTGTTATATTTAAATCATAAAGTGCATTCACACCCATTGCACTGTTATTAGAACCAGTTGTGTTGGATCGAAGTGCATTCAAACCCATTGCACTGTTATAATAGCCAGTTGTGTTGGATAAAAGTGCAGTCGCACCCATTGCACTGTTATTAGAACCAGTTGTGTTGAATTGAAGTGCAGCCAAACCCATTGCACTGTTATTAGAACCAGTTGTGTTGTACTGAAGTGCATACGTCCCCATTGCAATATTCCAAGAACCAGTTGTATTAGAATAAAGTGCATTATAACCCATTGCACTGTTATCATAGCCAGTTATGTTGGAATTAAGTGCATTCGCCCCCATTGCACTGTTATTAAAGCCAGTTGTGTTGTAAAAAAGTGCACTCACACCCATTGCACTGTTATAAGAACCAGTTGTATTGGAAAAAAGTGCATTCCGACCCATTGCACTGTTATAAGAACCATAATATGTAGTTCCTACAGCACCCACAGAACTTTGTCCTCCACCTCCAATAAATATATTTTGCCCATCTGAATTTACTCCTCGATAAGAAGATATAAGAATTGGAGTACCACTAGTATTAACACTAATATTAGAATTTACTGTTAATACACCAGCAGTAGTTAATGAACCAGTAAAATTAGCAGCAGAACTTATTGTTTGTCCATTAATAGCTCCAGATGTTATAGTATAAGACCCCATTGATAGATTTCCATTGAGAGTAAGGTTACCATTAAGCCAGCTAGTACCATTTACTTGTAATAAATTGTTATTGTCCGATGCAGTGCCGATGAGAATATTGCCGTTGCTCTTCACCGAAAAAGCTGGAGCTACCCCATTATAAACTGTGAAATTAGAACCATTGGTTGTCATTCCGTAATTTATACCAATCTCATAGGTAGTACTGTTTGCGCTGATTCTTGCTCCAGAACCACTTGTTGATGAATAGAAAAAGATATTTCCGCTTGTTGCTATAAGATTACTAGCAGTAATACCACCATTTGTAGTTATTCCTCCACTTAATGATATATTATTTCCACTTACGGAAATAGGACTATTAGCAAGTAGCCCAGAATTTACATATGGAATATAACTAGAAGTAAGGGATGTGATATTGATATTTGGAGTAGTAATATTTCCAGCAGTAGTTAATGAACCAGTAAAATTAGCAGCAGAATTTATTGTTTGTCCATTAATTAATCCAGAAGTAATAGAATTACTTCCCATTGTTAATGCACCATTAAGAGTCAATCCAGCAAAAGTAGGACTACTTGTAATTAATACTGGTTGATTTAAATAAGATGCAAATTGATAACCATCCCATAAATCTGCATTCAAATTAGTTACAACTGTAGTAGAAGTAATTACAAAAGGAGATGTTCCATTTGTAACTGTATTTGTTAATTGTCCAGACATATTTATAGTAGTTATTCCACCTAATGAGGTTGAAGAACTTCCAAGAGAAATTGCAGTTGTACCAATTGTAATAGAACTATTAGTTAAACTACCATTAGCAATATTAGATAATGTATTTGATGAACCAGAAATAGTTACACCTGCTAATGTAGTTATTGTAGAACCTAATGAAACACTAGTTGAACCTATTGTTATAGAACTATTAGCAAGATTAGCATTTGTAATTCCAGCATTTCCTGATAAATTAGCATTTGTTAAACCTGATATTGTATTATTTCCTGCTGCAATTGTTTTATTAGTTAATGTATCTGTACTTCCAGCAGTAACTATATAATCTTTAGCAGTAAGAGAACCAGAAATTGCTGATACAATTAATGCATCTTGACTTCCAACATTTGAATCAGTAGAAGGTCTAATACCAGAAATCCAACGATTAACTCCAGTAGCATTATCATAAAATAATACAGGATTATTACCACGAGTTCCATTTGAAGTATTATCAACTTCAATACCATAAAAAGCACTTGTAGAAGTTGCTAAACCAACACCTGAATTTAATACCTGAATAGCAGTAGCAATTATAGAAGAACCTATTGTAGCAGTTCCATTATGAAATACTGCATTACCCCAAAAATCTGAGTGTGCATATATATTTAAAGTGTTTGTTAATGTTAAATCTTGAAATGTAATTCCTTGTCCTTTTACTTCAAATGTCCCCTTTCCTATTTTAATGTAATTAGTAGGTGAATTGAAAATATATAAACCTAATGTATTTAATTCTGCAAAATATTCAACAGATCTAACTGAAACTCCATCTATATAAACTGGATAAGTAGCACTGATTGTTCCAGCAATATCACCATTTCCCATATTAAATTGTATTCTATATGTTGCAGTTGCAGAAGGAATAAAATTAAATGTAATTCTTGTTGGAGTATAACTAGATGCAACTACATAAGCAGTAGAATTATATCCAACTGGAAATTCTTCTGTAAGTGTACCACTAATATTTTTATATAAATTTAAATAATAAATATAAAATGCTTTAGACCATGTCCAAAAAGAAATAGTATATAATTTACCACCAGTTAAAGGAACAGAAATATCTTGATATAAAGCAGAATTAGTACTAGTAAATTGTATTTGTCCATTATCACTAGTACTATAATTTTCATCACTACCAGAATATGGACTAGTGTTTACCTGAGCTGGTGGTGTATTTCCAGTTAATGTCCACCAACTATCATCAGAAGTAAATTGTCCATTAATTATTAATTGATCTCCTAAACTTGTTGTATAATCTTTCCATGTAGAATTATTATCAATATAAATTCTATTTACAGAGCCATCTGAAATTGTAAATCCAGTATTTCCTAAAGCAATTGCGGGAGTTCCTACAGTACCTCCAAAACCTCCATATTGAGACCATAAATTTCCACTTGATGCATCTATTTTAGTTTCTAATGTGCCAGAATTTAAAGCATATAAACCTGTTTTATCTATATAAACACCAGTACCTGTTGTTGGACCTGTTGGAGGAGTATTTCCAAATGATATATATGCTGTAGAACCACTTGCTATTACAATACCATTAGAAGTTATACTTCCAGTTCCAATTGTCCATCCAGCAGCAGTTACAGTTGAACCTGACCATGAAAAAATTCCATTTCCTCCTAACCAACCAGAAGTACCAGTTATTTGAGCATTAGTTGCTATTACTGTAACATCAGTACCATTCCATTGGATTCTATTTCCATTATAAATTCCTGCACTAAACTTTCCAGTTCCATCTACAAAAAATCCTGTTCCTGTATTATATGCAATAGGAGGAGTTGCACCCAAAGCTATACTTGGAGTAACAGAATTAATTATTAAAGTAGACGTAGATAAATTAAATGTTCCTGCTGCAATATTTAATACATTTCCATTACGAACTATAAAATTAGATGCATTTCCATAAGAAGCAAAATTACCACTACCATCAAAATAAGAACCAGTATGAGATGTATCTGTTACACTAGTAATTGTTCCTATTTGAATTGAAGGAGTTGTTCCTCCAGTTAAAATTACTCCATTATTATTAGCAGAAATACTATTTGTATTAATTGTCCATCCACCAATAATTCCACTTGCACCAGTTATATTACCTTTGAAAATTGCATTTGCACCAAAATATGCAGTTCCAGTAGCATCTAACCAAAATCCTGAACCGGATGAACTTGTAGTTCCATTACTATAAATTGCTGTAGTAGAATTAGAATTAGTTCCTGTAATTATTATTGGAGTTGTTCCAGTACCTACAGTTAAAGTTCCAGAAGTTGAACCATTTCCTATAATAACATTATTTGTAAAATTACCAGCATTTGCATATATTGTACCAGAAAATGTAGCAATTCCAGCACTAGTAATATTTACAAAAGTAGTTGTATTATTTTTTATTGTTAAATTACCACTTCCATCTATATTTAAATAACTATTACCTGAACCAGTTTTACCAATAGTTAAAGATGAACCATAAGAAGCTAAAGTAACACCATTAAAATTAATATTCATTCCTGAACTATTAATAATAGTATTATATCCTGTTGTAATTCCTAATGTTAATATACCATTAGATAAATCTACTAATTTATGATTTGCATTATCCCACATGCCAAAATCTGTAGCAGTAATTTGAGTATAAGGAGTTGTGGTAGTATTAATTCCTAATGTTAAAGTATTAGCAGTTAAATCTACCATTTTATGATTTGCATTATCCCACATACCTATATCTGTAGAAGTAATTTTTGTATATGCAGACGTAGTAGAATTTGTTCCTAATGTTATCGTACCAGTATTATCCCATTGTGAAATAACTGTTGTTCCATTAAAAGTTCTATAACCATTAACATCATCAATAATAATATAAGTAGTACCTGCGGAATATTTTCCAAATGCTGCGCCATAAACTGCACCTTGACCATAAATTCCATTAAGATTACCGATAGCCCAATGTTCAGTCCAATCATTATATGTTAAACTGTTACGAACATTACCTACTATAGCAGGACCATGTTCTGTACCTCCAGGTTTTATTCCAGCTAATGAATATATATCAATAAATCCTGAACCCGCTTGACCTGTATCAAAAATAGCTGAACCTGAATCCCAAGCATTTGCACCAGTACCATCTAAATTTCTTGTTACTGTATAACTATAACCCACAATAGGTGTTGTAACAGCAGTATAATTAGAAGTCACTTGCATAAATTCTACTGAACCATTTGCTTCCATATATACAATATCATTTAAAATAAAATTATTATATTTAACATAAATGGTTGTATCAGTAGGAGTCATAGCATAAGCTAAAATATTTGTAGGTCCAACTAAAATTCTACCACCAATTGTTGCCATCGTATTTTGAGCAACTAAAGTTTCTACCCAAAGTTCCGCAGCATGTAAAGATAAATATTTTTTATTAATTGTTCCTAAATTTACTGAATAAGGAGTATAAGGTAAAACATTATAAGAACCTGGATTTAAAATTATATCACCGGTTGATACAAATGACATTGTTCCTGAAGAAGCATTTATCGAAGTTGAACCAAGTGCAAGTGTTAATGAAGAATCTGTCCAAGTAAAATTAGCTGAATTAGATAATATTCCACCATTACCTGCAAATATTATTTGATTTACTAATGGAGTATACCAAGTTGGAGCAGATGTTCCGCCAGATATTAAGGCTTGTCCAGCAATTCCAACTGCTGATAATGCAAATCCAGTAGTATTAGAATAAACTATACTTCCTGCACTTGCTGTTAAACTTGCATTTGTACCACCATAAGCTAATGCTATATTTGTAGCATTCCACAATCCAGTTGTTATTGTACCTAATGTAGTAATACTTGTTTGTCCAATATAAGAAGAACTTATATCAATAGTTCCAACAGATCCTCCAGCAGATAAAGTAGTTGAACCACTAACAGAAATTCTATTAGTAGTTCCAGTTAAATTCAATCCAGTAGAAGCAGTTAAATTTAAATCAACTGTTAAAATTTTTGAAGTAGTTCCACCAGAAATACTAAATCCTATTGGATTAGAAGTTAAATTTAAACCATTTATAGTTCCATTTACATTTAATTTATATCCACTATCTGTTGTTGTTCCAATTAAAACATTTCCTGTACTTGGTATATATATTCTTTGATTACCACTACCATCTGCAATTATTATTGTATTAGAAAGATCAGATGCTAATCCAGTTACATTTGCTCCTATGATAGTATTATTTACTCCAGTTACTATTCCTCCACCAGTATTATATCCTATTGCAGTATTATTACCACTACCATCATTAGTTGTTATATCAAGATCATAAAGAGTAGTTTCACCAATAGCTATATTATTAGAACCAGTAGTATTACTTAAAAGAGCTTGAAAACCAACAGCTATATTACTACTACCAGTAGTATTACTTAAAAGAGCATCCATACCATTAACTATATTATTAGAACCAGTAGTATTATTATAAAGAGATTGAAAACCAATAGCTACATTATTAGAAGAAGTAGTATTATGAACAAGCGCTCGATAACCAATAGCTACATTATTATTACCAGTAGTATTATTTTGAAGGGCACTTGTACCAACAGCCGTATTACCATTGCCAGTAGTATTATATAAAAGAGCTTGTACACTATCGGCTGTATTATTAGAACCAGTAGTATTAGCATAAAGCGCTCGATAACCATTAGCTGTATTATAATTTCCAGTAGTATTATTATATAAAGCTTGATAACCAATAGATGTATTATAAGAACCATAATATGTATTATTTACATCACCAATAGAATATTGACCTCCACCTCCAATAAATATATTTTGTCCATCTGAATTTGCTCCTTGATAAGAAGATATAAGAATTGGAGTACCACTAGTATTAACACTAATATTAGAATTTACTGTTAATGTACCAGCAGTAGTTAATGTACCAGTAAAATATCCAGTTCCATTTATTAAAGCATTTCCATTTACTTCTAATGTATTTGATGGAGCTCCTCCAGAACCTATTCGTAATCTTTTATTAGTTTGATCCCAATATAAATTAGCATTATCTCCAATTAGATTTCCAGATAAATCTCCAAACCCAATAGAACCGGTTGGCAATCCAGCCATAAATGTTCCATGAATATTATTAGCATATACATTATTAGCATATACATTATTCCAACTCTGGGAAGGACTTCCTAAATCATAAAGATAATTGACTTCTGGATATAATGAACCCTGAATTGTAGATGATGATCCTTTTTGAACGTAAAGATTTGATAATACAGTAGAATCTGTCATAAATGAATCCAAAGCACTTACTATACTTTGAATTTGTCCTATTCTAACTGTATCTGTATTATTTACTTCGTTTAGTAGTAATTCTATATTTACCAAATTATGTTCTCTTTTTTATATAAATATAAAAAAAGAACATTTATTAAAACAAATATGTGAATTTTTTAACTAATTATTAGTTACATCCAATATAATAAATATAATTAACTAACTATAAAAATATTTAAATTTAATAAAATTAAATTAGTTAATATATTTTTATATTATTTTAAACATATCATATGAATTAGCACGTATTATTTTCCAATTATTCAAATATTGCATTTGAAAAATAAATGTTATAGTTTGACCAATTCTAAAGGAATTTGTAAATAATTCTAATTGATAAGAATCCCCAATTAAATCTAACAAAATCCAGCCTGTTAAATCATTTTGAGTATAAACATCCATAAATTTAACATAAAATTGTTGTGGATATATTAAATCATTATTAAATAATAAATTTAAATTATCTACTCCATTACCACGTTTCATAAATGGATTAAATTTTATAAAATATGTATTATTACTATACATTTCTTTTTCATACTGAATAGCTATTCCAATTTTATCCATTAAACTATGAGATACATAGTTTTTATTAAAATTTCCAGTTAATGAACTATAATCAAGTCCTATATAATCTGATTCTTGATATACTTTAAATTGTCCTGTTATTGAATTTCCATTTATTAATTGCCATACATCATTATAAATAGAAGATGCAGAATATATCATAATAGATGTACTTGATGATACTCCTACTACTACTCCAGATGATGGTAATGAAAATGAAACATTAAATATTCCAGGAGATATATATGATATTCCAGATGTAATAGAAGTTAATGTAATACCATCTTGTAATATAGTTACAGTAGCAGATGTAATAGAATTTTGTAATGCTCCATCTATTTTATATGGAAAATATAATGATTGTTGTTTTCCTAATATAAAATTATTTCTATTATCATAATATTGTGGAATATCTATTTGAAAATAAATTTGTGGAGCAAATATAGTATGGGTATGTCTAGAATAAAAATTTTTACTTTCTATAAAAGATGTTAATCCTTCTGTAATATTATCAAATTTTAATAAAAATCCATTCATAGCAGAAACAGAAGATATTCCAGAAATATTAGAAGAAATTCCACTAGATAAATAAATATAATTTTTTACATATTGTGTTACATCTATACTTATATCTTCATATCCAGATGTTAATGCCATATTTCCAGAAAGAGAAACATTATAATCACCGCCAGATGTAACCCATAAAGTACCATTATAAGAATTTAAATAATTTGCATAACCTGTCTCTGAAAAATCATATTGATAATTTAAACCTTCATCCCAATTAGCAGTAAGTGTAAATAAATTAATATTCCAATTTTGATTATGATATGTTGGCACATCCTGCCCTATAATTTCATACATTTTTAATGTTGCAGTAAAACTATTAGATGTCAATGATGCTAAATCAAAATTATTTGTAATTTCTGATATATTAAAATCTAAAAGTATACGTGAATGCCCTGAAATGCTCTCATTTTGCATTAATGGCAAAATAAATGATTTTCCTAAATTTGCATTAGTAAAATAAGAATTAATTGCAGTATCTTTAGTTGCTTGTAATATATAAAATCTACTTAACAAAAATTTTTTTCCTTTTTATATAAATATTAAATTTTTATTGAATTTGAACTGTTCCTATAATATCCGTAGTAGTTGGATATTTCAATTCAAATACTTGATTAGGACCACATTGTATAATATTATTTAATGAATTTAATTGAAAATTAAATGTAGTTGTTGAATATCCGGGTCCAGTTATATTCATTAATTGTAAATCAGTTAATGTTAATACTTCTGGTATTTCATCTATAAATCTAACTATTTTTGATATATAAATTGGTTGTCCCATCTGAAACTTAGTATTAAAATAATTAGTAATTAATTCATTATTTATTTTAGCTATAGCATCATACTGATTAATTCCAGATTTTATTATAACTGTATATTTTAATTGAAAATTTATTATTTCTCCATCATAAATATTAATATTATCTGTTAAAAGTTTAAATTGATTTAAATAAATTTTCAAATTTTGTTTCAATGCATTACTACTTAAAGCAAAATTTCCCTGATTATCAAGTCCAAGTATCCATACTGCAATACTTAATGAATCATTTGGATCTTTATCAACTCTACATCTAGATACACTTCCAAATTTAGCAGGAAGAGAATATATTAATATTTGAGCATCTGTCAAACTAACAAGTCTACGTTGAGAATTATAATAAATTGGTATCAATTGTTTAATATCATCTATTGATAAAGAATCCATACCATCTTGACCAGCTTCATCATTAAGTATAGAAAGACTATTTACTAAATTATTATATTTTACATTATCTAACAATGATAATGGTTTCTGCAATACTAATTGACTACTTACAATATTATTAAGTTCCTGAGGATCAATATTATATTGAGTTCCTCCACCTTGTAAATATGTTATAGTTAAAACAGTATTTGCCGGAGCAATTCCCAATGAACCAGAATTTAATAATACATTATTATCAAAAGAAAAACTTCCAATATTATTAGATAAATTATTTACTGAAAATCTTGCTGGATTAGGAAACATTATTCCAGAAGATATATTTCCATTAGAAGCACCAAATGTTAATGATGTTACTCCATTATAATCTGTATCTACAACAAATCTATTATTTACATTTATTGCATTTAATAATAATGGAGTTGTATATTTACTCAATGGATCTTGATTAGGTTGAGATAATAATACAGTATCTTGTGCCAAATATTCCACCTCATAATATGTATTATTATTAGAATCAACTACAGATATAATTTCTAATACATTTTGTGAAAATGGTAATTGAACATTTAAAAATGGTTGTGGATTTCCTACACTATATTGATATGTTGAAATTGTACCACTTATTAATTGAACAGGTTTTCTAATAACATAAAATAAAGGCATACCATTATTATCTACAGAATATACAGTTATTTCTCTATTTGTTTCATCAGAAAAATCTACATCTTCTATTGATACAAATTGTAAATTATTTTGTGTATTTGCAATAAGTCCTTTTTTTATTATAGGTAAATAATCAGAATCTGGTTGCACTTCGCCACTTACTACGACACTTGGAACTAATATATAAAGTTTAGCAGTAAGATTTGCAGCAGTTTTTGCTTTATATTTACCCCCAAAAAATTTCAAAAGTTTTATAGCATTTTTTAATTCTTGAGGATTAAATATTTCATTATATTGAGTATCTAAATAAAAATTTAAATTATCTTGAACATAAGCATTAAGTTCTACTAACATCATCTGTACAGATGAAGGTGAAAAATCACCAACAGTATTATTATAATATTGTTTTAAATAATTAACAAGATCAGTAACTATAGAATTATAATCTCGACTAGTATATTTTATATTACGTGTATTTTTAGTAGGTAATGCATTTGCCATTATTATTTTTCCAAATTATTTATTTACTGATTACTTAATGTTAAAATTTCTGTTAATCCTAAATTTTGATCAATTAATTTTATTTGTATATCTATATTTCCATTTTCAGAATTTTTAGTTTTATTTATCTCTGTTACAGAACTACAAGCTATTCCAACAAAATTACTACTAAGAAATTCATCTATATATGTTTTAAGTAATGATAATTTTGATGGAACATCATTAATAGGATCAAATAATAATTCATCTAGTGGTATTCCAAATTTACTACGTCTCATAACTCGCTGACCTGTATTTGTCAATAAAAAATTAAGAACATTTTGTTTTACTATAGATAAATAATCAGAAGCTGTACTAAATTTTTTATCTAAAGGATATATGATTGTAGCAAATGTTTTCATATTTTATACCTTTTAAACTTTAGGAATTGATATTCCAGGTAATGATGATGTTTCATTTAATATTAAATCCGGAGGTTGTATATCTTTTATTGGATTTACTTTTGATAAATCTGGCAATGTTACTTGTTTTTGTATATTTTCTAAATTTTTTAATGTTTCTATTTGTTTTACATTAGATTCTACTATCTTTTCTGCTGTTGCTATTAATGGATTTGCTAATGTAGCTATTTGTTCAACTATTTTAGGCAAATTAGTAACACTTAAATTAGAAAATATTTGAACTAAAGATGTTAATACTTTTAAATTAGAAGATGCAATATCTAAATTATCTTTAGCTAATTGCAAAGAACTATTATGAATTTCTTTATTTACATCCTGATCAAATACTGTATTGTCCATAGTTTTTAATTATTAAAATTTTGTGTACTTAAAAAATTAGGTAATGCATTCTTAATATTATTAATTTGAGTTTGAATTTCATTTGTTCGCCAATTAATTGGAAATTCAACATTTGTATGTACATGAAATGATATATCTTTATTCAAAGTTTCTATCAAATCTAATATTTCACTTAATATATTTAATAATTCATTTCCTAAAGTCATATTTTGTAATTTATTATTACTTTTTTCGGAATATAAATAATTATAATCACACATTTGTAATGATATTGAATTATCTATATCAACAGGTTTATTTTTTATATTATTATTCCATGCAGGATTAAATTGTGAAATAATATTTCTACTAGCATAAATTGCTTTTCCATATGACATCTGGAAAAAATCATTATATCTTTCATTAACCGGTTTTGATAAAGGTAATATTTCAACTACAGAACAATTTGAAATATCATTAAAAGTAAACCGTAATAATTGACCATTTTTTCCATCTAAAATAGTATCTATACTTTTTACATATTTAGCTTCATATATACCTTTTAAAGTATTTATTTTCCTATTTACATCTTGTTGCGAATATAATAATTCTGTATTAAATTGCATTATATTTTTAATTTTAATAGTTTATTTTTTGTTTCCGAATCTAATAATCCAGAATTTTCTATTTTTTTTAACATTTCCATTAATTTTATTCTTTGATTATCTATTTCCTGAAACGTTTTCTTAAATTTATCTACAGCATTAGAATATGCATTAACATCATCCATAAATTTCTTAATAAACGTTTCATCTATAATTTCTTCATTGTTCTGCATCTTCCTCAGACATTCCTTTAAGTAATTGTTCTATATTAACACCATTTTCTTTTTCTTTAACTTTACGTGTACTTGCAATATAATTTCCTTGTAACTTTTGTATAGCATTTAATAAATCAATTGATTTTCCAATATTATTATTTAAATTATCTAAATATTTATTCGGAATTTCTCCAAAAAGTAATATATTTGGCAAAGTAGTAATATCATTAAAAGTTTTTATTTGTTCCTCTAAATTAGAACTATCACTTATTGCCTTACTAAGAAGACTTTGTATTAATTCCCTATCTGCAACAATATTGTTATGAATTTCTTTTAATAAATCTTCTACTGAAAAAAAATCATCACTTCCCTCTATTTTTCTAAATAATGAACTATTTAATATAGAATTTGCCATAAATTATCTCTTTTTATATAAATATTAAATTTATTTAAAATAAAAATGTCATTTTACACTTTTAATATAAAATGACATTATTTGAACATTAAAATAATTTAATTTTATTTTCACTTCATTAATTTCTGGACATTGAATTTTATTCTCACTTTAATAATTTAACTTATAAACTAAAGTTCTAATTTACAAAGGGTTAAATCTCCATGAGCTTGAATTTCTGTAGTCCCTACAATATTTTGAATTTCAATTTAAGATTCTTTTTATATAAATAAATATTTATAAATTTTTTATTTTTTTATCGTAGATAATTTTTTAATTTCAAAATATTTTATTATTTCCAATAATTCTTCTTCTGTTGGAATTCTAGGAATTTTTTTCCTATCTAAAATATACATATTATCTACAGTACCACTTTGTTTATACCAAGAAAAATATAATGATAATCCTATTGACTTATCTCTTAAAGTAACTTCAGATATATTTATTATTGCATATTTTTGGTGATCTTTACAATTTTCTATATTAATAGCTAATTTTCGTACTGCATCTATTGTAGCACAATTCCAATTATTCTTAAAATTATCAATAGAAGAAAAAGCACAAATAAAATTTCCTAAATTCCACTTTTCTCCTCTTTCTTGGCACATGCTACAAAGAGCCATATCATTTCTCCAAAATTAATACATAATATCTTTCTTTTTTATATAAATATAAAATTATTATTTTTCTTCTTTTTCTAATAAATTATTCAAATATTTTTTATATAATTCTTCATTTCCTTCCATTTTATGATATCCTGTTTCATCTTCAAATCCATATTCAGATTTAGCCATCAAATAAAATATTATAACTATAGAAATTAAACTAAATACTAAATAAATTATTATAAATGTCAACATAACTTTTTCCTTATTTTTTTTAAATTTTAAACTTGTGATTCCTCAATATCTACAAAATTTTCATTTTCTTTTATAATTCCTTCTAAAAATTTATATTCCCACGACTTATATTTAAAAACCTTCATATTTAATCCATCATCTATTCTAACACATATTCCCTCTCGTATATGTGTCGAATCTATAGTAGAATTTCCCTGAACTAATTCTTTTATTTTTTCCATAAATTTTCTTTTATCATCATAAAAATCATGACTATTTAAAATTAACAATTCTGGCACATGTTCAACTCCTAATTGATTACATCTTTCTTTTAAATTTTCCCAAGAATAATCTATTTCAAATCCATCTCCATTAGAAAGTGTTATTCTATATATTAATAATTTATGTTGACCTTTTTGTGTTCCATAACTAAATGCTGTTTTTTTTCCATATTTTTTTATAAACTCTTTTCCCATTTTTTTATTATCATATAACCCCATAATTAATGAATCATTATTAAGCCAACCAACTATTTCACCATATATAATTTCATTTTTATGAAGTTTTCCTCTTAAACAATTTGTTGCCTCTGTCCAAATATCTTTTGAATAAAATCCAGTATTAGAATTATAATAATTATCATAAATCCAAGTCTTAAATATATTTGGTAAAATACCTAATTTATTTTCATAAAAATTAAAATTATTATATATATCAACATTTTCAGTATCTAATGAAAATATATCTTCATATAATTTTTCTGGAATATCTAATTTAAAATATTCTTTATAAAATTTTTTAAATAAATACTTTTTTACATCTAATTTTTTATCTGCCCAATATTTATCAAATGATATTTCTCTTTTAACAATTAAATCTGTTTTTATAACTCTTCTTGAACCCACAATATCTTTATATTCAGATGTATCTATTTTAATTCCAATTTTAAATAATAATTTTTGCCACCAATTTAAAGATTTAGTAACTTTAACATTACCTATCCTAACACTAGTACCATTACATTTTTCACTAACAATAATTATCTTATTATCTGGAATATCTTCTAAATGTTTTACTAATTGTTCTGTATCTGGATTTTCTGGAAATATTGTCAATGGAATTTTAAATTTATTTTCTTTATGTTTATTAATTTTCTTTTTATTTCTATATTGTTTAGTTTTTACATTTATATATTTATTACAAATATGAATACCATTTAAATCATTAAATTCAAATCCTTCTTTAAGTTTATTTATATTAAATCCAGTAAATTTTAATGAACTAATTGGTATCCAAAAAGCATCTGATTTTACTCCTTTTAATTTAATACATCTTACTCTACCATTTTCATCAAAAAATCCAGATTGAGTAGTATCTTTATTTAATTTATTATCTTTATATAAATTATTAAAAAATAAAAATTCTTTAGATATTTGTAAATTACTATCAAAATATACACCTAAAGTATTTTCTTGAATATCTTTCGATACTATAATATTAGATTCAAATACTTGCCCAACCACTATTTTATCTGCACCAGCAATAGATTTAATATTTTTTATTCTTGTTATTACTGCTACATTATTCATTAATATTTTACCAATAATTTTAATTTATAAATAAAATACTATTTTATAAATATTAAATATATATAAATTTTTAATATTTTATTTTAATATATTTTTATTTAATTTTTAATTTAAAATATTTTCTAATTTGTCTAATTAATTTATCATTTTCTAACAATGTTCCTTTTGCTAAATATATATTAGGAAGTTCAATGTATCCAATCTTAGAATTTAAATATTTAATAATTTCTAAAAATTCATTATTTTTATCATCTGACCATTCTATACATATATCTGACGACATTGTAAATATTATCGCTTCTGCTATAAAAACCAATTCTTTTTTAATCAATTTATTATTTTTCACTTTTATCTTCACTTTCCATATGTAGACCTCATTAAAAAAAACATATCATTGAAATCTTTTAAAGTTAAACTATCACTTTTAAATAAATCAATTATATTTGGAAGATTTTTCATATCCTCCCAATTTTCTGAATTTTTCTTCATAAATTTTCCATCGTGTATATAAATTACATAGTACATAAATTATTTTCCTTTCAATAAAAATTATTAATTATATTTTAAATTGTTAATATACATTTATAAATTAATTTTTTAATTTTTAAAAAATTAATTATTTATTTATATTTATATAAAAAAAGTTTTTATAAAATAATTAAAAATGAAAATATTTAAGTCATTTAAATATAGAATATATCCTAATAAAAGTCAAGAGGTATTAATAAATAAAACCTTCGGTTGCACTAGATTTCTATATAATAAAATGTTGGAAGAAAGAATTTCATTTTATAATGAAAATAAAAATAATAAAGATGTGTTATTTAATCATAAATATAAAACCGAAAAACAATATAAATCAGAATTTAAATGGTTATCTGAAGTTGATAGTTCTGCACTAGTACAATCTCGTATGAATCTAGAATTATCTTATAAAAATTTCTTTAGCTCATTAAAAGGAAAAAGAAAAGGAAAACGTATAGGTTTTCCAAAATTTAAATCAAAAAAGAATAATAGATTTAAATATAGAACCCAGGAGTGTAGAAATAATATCAGAGTTGATTTTGATAATAAACTAATAAAATTACCGAAATTAGGATTTATTAAATATAGAGATAATAGATTATTTGAAGGTGTAATAAAATATGTAACAGTGGAAAAAACACCAACAAATAAATATTTTGTTAGTATTCTTGTTGAATCTGATAATAAAGTTATAATACATAAAGTTAGTGAAAAATCAAGAGTTATTGGTTTAGATTATGATAGCAAAAACTTATTTACTGATAATCAAAGTAATATTTCTGGCTATCCTAAATTCTATAGAAAATATGAAAATTTATTGGCAAAGGAACAAAGAAAACTTGCTAGAAAACAATTTAAATCCAATAGATATATAAAGCAAAAAATTAAAGTTGCTAAAGTACATGAAAAAATAGTTAATTCAAGAAAGGATTTTCAACAAAAACTTAGTACTGAAATCATAAGAAATTATGATGTAATTGGAATTGAAACTTTAAATATGCAATCTATTAGTAGATGTTTAAACTTAGCAAAATCTACTCTAGATAATTCTTGGGGTACGTTTGTCAATATGCTTGAATATAAAGCCGAGTGGCATGGCAAGCATTTAATATTTGCAGATAAGCATTATGCATCTAGTAAAATGTGTAATGTTTGTGGATATAAAAATGTAGAATTGAAATTATCAGATAGACAGTGGAATTGTCCTATATGCCATACAGAACATCATAGGGATATCAATGCTGCTATTAATTTGATGAAGAATGCTATTAATAAGATTCAAAATACCGTAGGGACTACGGGAAGTCAAGCTCATGGAGATTTAAACCTCTGTAAATTAGATCTTTAGTTTACAAGTTGAATCGTTGAAGTGAGAATAAAATTTAATTTTTAATGTCCAATCAATTTACAAATATTAAATAAAATCCAACATATATTCCAAATGCTATCCCAAAAAGTATTAATATTATACCAATTACTATTTTCATTTTTTTTTATTTTTTTTAATTTTAAATTTTATAATTTATTAATTTAATATTATTAAAGTAAGAATAAAATTTAATTTTAGTGTCCAATACAAATTATTAAATATTTTTTAATTTTTTAAAATTCCTATTCCAAATTTTTCTTTTTCAATAATGCATTCTTCTTTTTTATCACTTATCAATTCTGCCCATAATTTATATACTTCACAATTAGTTTGTTTATTAAATTCTGATTCTACAATATCATGAAATACTATCCATCCTCCTTTTCTAACCAATGTTCTATATAATTCAAAATCTTTTTTTACTCCTAAATATGAATGATCTGCATCTATAAAAAGAAGATCTATTAATTCTGAACCTAATTTATTCTTTATTTTAATTAAAGTATCATTACTTTGAGAATTTTCTTCCATAAATTGAACATTAGATATTCCCATTAAATTAAACATTGTATTTCTATATTCATTAGCAATAAAATCTTTATAATTAATTCCAATTCTAATTCCTTTATCAGCAAGTAAATTCCATATAAAAGAAGTTCCACCACGTTCAACTCCTATTTCTAATATATTTTTTGGTTTTAATTCATTTTTTATTTTATTTGCTAACCATAATATTTCTTCTCTATTCTGAACTAATTTAAAAAAATAAAATGCTAAATCTATTATATATTCTACTGAAAGATTATTAGATAATTTAGAAAAATCCCATAACATTTCATCAAATTGTTCTAAAGTTATACCAAATTTATTTTTAAATATTTGATATTCATTTACTTTAGATTTTATTAATGGAATATTATCATCATTACTTCTACGTTCCGAATTATGATATACCAATGAATTTGAAACTATATTTAATTTATCTATTCCATATTTTTTAATAAAATTATATCCTAAATCTGGATCATTTCCACTTCCAGGATAATATTTTTCATCATATCCACCTATAATTTGAAATGTTTTTTTATTCATAAAAAATGGAACTACAGATTTTCTAATATTAATACTAGAATTGCTTAATTTTTTATATTTATTGATATTATATAACTCTTCTTCCAACTCATTATTTTTAATTTCTACTGATAATCCAGAATATTTAATATTTCCTATATTCTTACCAACTGGTTCTACTCTTCTTAATGTAAACATTTTAGTTTCCACATTAATATCATTATCTATAAAATTATATAATTCTAAATCCCAATCTTTAAATAAAAATTCATCGTCATTTAAATATAATATATAATCATTATTAGCTTTTTTAATTAAATTATTCACAGGAATTGATATTCCTAAATTTTGTGATGAATATTGAACATAAAAATTATCCAAATTAGAAAATTTCCAAGCTTTTATTTCTTCATATTTTTTCCTACTACAATAATTTAAATGTACTAAAACTTCATGTTTATAATGAGAATGTTTATTTATAAAATATAAACATTTTTCTAAATTTGAAAAATCTAATGAAGGAATTATTATTGATATAGTTTTATTCAATTTTTTATACTTTTTTTATTTAAATTAAATTTTTCTTACTATCAGAATCAAGTGACATCCAATGAGTAACTTTTAAATTACTATGCATTCCTTGCCACTCAAAACCATGATAAATATTTCCAAAATGTTCAAATGTATATGGTTTACCATGTACAACTTTCACTAATATTTGTGGATTCATATTTATTTCCAGTATTTTCACTAAATAATCTCCCTCTTGTTCTGGAAATCTATTTCTAATATCTATCCATTTTTCCTCATTAATAATTTGTACATTTTTCACTTTCGCCTTCTTCCAATTCTAAAAAATTTAATTTTAATATTAAATTATAACCCATTCCATAATTCTTTATAAAATTTTATAAATTTAGAAATATCACAATCAATAGCTACTTGTCTAGCATTATAAGACATTTCTTTATATAATTCTTTATCATTTAACAACAATTTAATTTTTTCAATAAATTCTATTTCAGTATCAATAAGAAATGCATTATAATTATTATATAATAAATTACTTTCTATAAAATTTTCTTTAAATGCAACAATAGGCAAGCCACAACTCAAAGCTTCAGTAATTATTCTCATATGTAAAGCATATGGATTTTCCATTATAGTTGGTTTACCAATAACAAATATTTTAGCTGAATTATATATTTCTCTTAAAATTTTATGATTATACTCTGCAGATTGAATAATTATATTATCACTATTCCATTTATCAGGATATCCATTTCCTTTAAACAATATTTTTATACCAGATTCATTTTTAAATATTTCATATAATGTTTCTGCTCCTTTATTTTCATTTCTACCTACAAATAATACATCATATTTTTTTTCAATATCCATAGGAATAAAAAATTTACTATCTACTGATTGTTGTTTAGGAGTAATATATATTCTTTTTTGATATTCTTCAGGAAAAAATTCTTTCCATTTTTCATGATTAAGTATAACTGCTTTAGCATCTGGATGATAATAATGCTGTAACATACTTTGTTTATCAAATCCTCCTCCATATTCTAAAATTACTGATACTGAATCATATTTATTAATCAATTTTCTAACAGTATTTTTATCTCCTGAAAGTCCTCCATGTGCTTGCCAAATAGAAAAATCAAAATATTTTCTTAAATTATCTATATAATACTCATCATCACCATTTTTATTAAATCTAATTATTTTAATAGATTTATTATCATATGTTCTAGTTAAAATATCTATTTTATTTTCATCATTATTATAGCAATATTGCAATATATCAAAATACTCAGTAAGAGGAATTTTGAAATTATAATGATCAAAATTTCCCAATATTTCTCCTAACTGCAATTTATAAAATGTTCCCGTAAATATTTTTTTCTTAATCATCTTCTATATTTATATTGTTTTCTTTCCTATATTTAAGTTCTTTGTTAAAAAATTTTTTATAATATTCTGACAAATTATTTATATTTAATAATATATTTTTTATGTGATTATTACTTAATTCTGATAATTTTTTATATTTTAATTTTTCTTTTCCATTTTTTCCATATGTTCCCCATAAAATTTTATTTCTTATTATATCGAAAGAATCATCGGAATATAATGTTAAATCTGTATATGGAGCATCTTCATATATTGCTCTGCGCAAATATTCCAATCCCCCATCTGTAAAATATAATAAACCATTTTTATCTAAATGACTTACATAATCATGAACACTTTTACTTTCTAAAATAGTTCCATCTGGAGTTTTTATCATATTACTAATTATTTTTCTTTCCATTTTAACTAATTCCCCCATTTTGCTACTGCTAATTTATAATAAGTATCAATAACAGATTTATTAACATTATAATATTTAATAAGATATTCTTTGTTTTTATGCCTTCCGTTATTATTAACTATTTCAAATACCAAAGATTCATACAATAAATTTCTTAAATATCCATCAGTACCTTCTTCTTCCATTTCTATTATTGGTATTCCTTGTTCAGTTTTTTTCATTTTTTTTGAATTATTATCTAAAGCATTATTATGATTAATTTTTATAGAATTTATTATTTTAATATTAGGATTGCGCAAAAACATCTGGTTTTCATGAACTAATCCATACCAATATAATAAACCATCATTTTTATATAATTGAAATTTATTTTCATTGCTATTTCCTCTTTGCATTAAAGTAGGTATTCCAAATAAATCATATTCTTCATTTATATCTATTTTAAATTGTTTTTTATCATAAAAAATTATTTCATCTGAATCAAAAAGTTGCCAACAATATTCTCCTTTTGAATATTTAGTTAAAAGATTATATACAGAATCCCATCCTTTTTTAAAAATAAAATTACTTTCGGCTAAAATAATTTTAACTTTTGGATATAATGTTTTTATTTTATTATATTCTAGCTGTAATTCTTTATTATCTATAAAACATAAATATTCTAATATAATATCCGGTATATTTTCTTCTAATTGTTTTACTAAATTTAAATAACCTTTTGGTCTACGACTTGCTGTAATTATAGTTATATTCATATATAATTATTATTTAATTAATTTATTAACATTTTTTATTATTAATTTAACTTTTAATTTTCTAACTCATATTTAATCAAAAAATCATTAATACTATTTAATACATCTTGTACATTAAATTCCATACATTCATATTGTTTCTCATTAGTACATAATGGTACAAATGTCATATTACCATCAGTAGTAGCTCTATTACCTTTAAAATAACTTCTACACGAATAACATAATAATTGCGTATTACCAATTTCCCAAACTAAATCTATATTATATTGTGATTTCATAGGAGATATAGCTCCACCAAATGCACAACATGGTTTACCCATTAAATTAGCAATATGTAATTGTCCAGAATCTACTCCAATATAACATTTAGATTTTCCTATAGTATCAAATAATATATCCAAATCTTCATTTGGATTAGTTATATCCGCATAATGTGATATTCTATTTCTTCCAACTTCTGCTACACGAAATCCTTTATCTTTTAATGTTCTTCCTATATCATCTAATAATCCCATAGAAATTTCTTTACCTCCCCATCCAGATCCTTCTCCATTTAATATTACTATATTTTCATCTAAATTTGTAGATTTAAGAATTACATCACTTCTATTATCTAAATCTAATGCATCTTCTTCAAATAATTGACTATAATAATAATAAAAACTTTCTCCTTCGCATTGATTTTCATATGCTAAATCAAAATCTACAAATATATCTTCTCCATGTTCTATATCACGAAATAAATAAGAATTATCAATAGGATAATAATTTTCTATAAAATCTTCTTTTAAATATTTGCGAAAATCATATTGAGAATAAAAATTTATTTTTTTATTATATATTTTATATATTTTATATCCAAACACTAAAGCTAAAAGTGCATCTCCCATACCCATAGTTCTTTTCATTCCTATAGTATTTGCATTTTCTAAATCAACTTTACTTATTTTATATAGTGGATTATATTTTTTATTATATATTTTAATAAACTTAGGTGTTTTACCAGTTAAAAAATATCTAGTACTATAATCATCTAAATTTAATACACTATTAATACTTCCACTATCATAATAAAAAGATTCTTTAGCAGAAATATTTATTTTAGAAATATCTCCTTTATAATTAGTTTTTACAACTAATTCTCCATTTTCATTTTCTATAATATTTTCACTAAAATATTCTCCTATATTTAAAAGAGATTTTAATTCAAAATTACATTTAGGATTATCTGCTGATAATTTTTCAATAAAAGAATAAAAATCAATTAAATTAAAATTAGTAGATTCATTATTATATGCTATTATATAATTTCCTATAGTATCAATTTCATCTATATTTTCTATACATGTATTTATATAATCATCTTCATTTAAAAATAAATTTGAATTTTGAAATGATATAGTATTAGCAAATTCTAATACTATATGTGGACTTTTTTTATGCAATTTTTTTAATAAATCTGATTGTGTATTATATACATCTAATAATTCTGGTTTAAATATATATAATAATATATTACTTATATTACATAACTGATTAACTTTAGATTTTGAAAATAAAAATCTTTTTCTATTAGGTATATTTTTAAAAAATAAATTATATCCTTCTTGAGTATATATTCTATTAGAATCTAATTTTTGAGATATTATTTGTTCAAATATAGAATTATTTATAACAAAAAATGGAATATTTGAATATAATATTATATCATATACATTTAAATCTATTTCTGATAATGATTTATATATAACAGTATTTTTTTTATATTTTTCATCATATTTCTCATTACCATTATTTATATAAATTAATGTAGTATCTTCTCCAAATAATTTTTTATAATTTTCAGATAACAAATTATTCAAAAATGAATCTATAAAATATTCTGTATTTGGTAAAATATTAAAAAATTTATTATCTATTATCAATAATTTTTTCATATAAAATTTCCTTTATTGTATTTTTTGAATTATTGCTTGTTCTAAAATATCTCCTTTTACATCATTTTTTTGCATTCCTGTTATAATATTAACCAATGATAATCCATTATTACTAAAATTTTTATCTATGGCTGTAACATTAACAAAATTAACTGGAATTTCTTTTTTATGAGAAAATAAAGTAAAAAATAAATCTTCTCTATTTGGAATTTTTAACATACTATGTCTAGGAATATAATTTACTATATCAAAATAATTTGATATTACCCAAGATAATTCTTCATTTTGTTTATAATGTAAATATAATTCTGATAAATATGCTGCAGTATATATTAATTTTTCAGATATATCTAAATAAGTAATATATTTTCCTGTTACTATTCGTATAGCTGCAGAATAAACCAAATTAATAAGTTTTTCATCATCAGTTTCATTTTGATTTCCAATATATATTATTTTATAATTCTTAAAAAGTTTTTTTATTTCATCTTCTTGAATAAATAATGTAAAAGAATTAAAATTTGAAACAAATATAACTTCATAATTATTATCTGGAAACTTTTGTCCTTTTATAGCGCCAAATATTAAATTAAGATCATTTTGATTTTTTATATTTGTAACATTTACTATTATGCTAAATATTATTTTATCTTCTTCTTCTTTTTTTAATTGTGTAACATCAAAAGTATAATTATCAAAATCTATATATTTAATATTATTATATTCTTTAAAATTCATATAATATTTACAAGTTGCATGCTCTGTTACAGAATAATTATTTAAAACTGCACGTAATGCATATGCTGGGCTAAAAAAAGAAGTATCTTTATCTTCGATAATTCCTCTATTAAAATCCACTAATTCTAAATCTTTTGACTTTATAACTAATTCTCCAATTACAATATCATTACTAAATACATTAAATGCATCTGGAATTCTATAAGAACTTACTTCATCATTTTTTAATGATAAACTATTTCTTAATTCCAAAATACTTACAGACCATTTAGATTTATTTATATCTATAGTTTTAATAGATTCTATAATATGATCTTTATACCAAATTGTATTTGCAGAATAAAATGCTACATAATCAGACAATGAATCTTTTAATTTATTAAATATATCTGGTATTTTTTCATCTAAAAAATATACTATTTCATAAGGAATATTTAATAAATTATCTGGAAAATAAAAAATATTTTTATCTTTTTCAGCCACAATAAATTTTATTTTATTTATTTTTATAGAACTTGATTTTTCAGTATATTCTATTACTTCATTTAAATTTTTAGCTGTTTCTTTTATTAAAAAATTATTATATTCATTATTTACTATTACATTTATATCTACTGTTTTTGACATTTTTATTTTCCTAAATATTTACTTTATTTATATCAAATCTATTATCTAATGTTAATATTTTTAATAATTTAGTATTTATTTTATTTAATTTACCATTAGAAGTTAATAATAAACTATTAGAATATTTTGACCAATCTATTTTTATATCTTTAGGTTCTTGCTCTGTTATCATTTTTATATTTTCAATTAATATATTTAAAGAATCTATAGAATAAATTGTATTTGTATCTTTATTCCGTTGAACTGCTATTGTACTTAAATTTCCATATTCTTTCAAATTAGAAAGTTTTTTATCCAATAATAAATTATAAGTAAATAATAAAATATCATCTTTATTAGATTCTAAAATAAATATTTTATCTGTTATTTTATTAGAATGAAGATATTCAATATATAATTTAGCTTTTTTTCTTAAAACAAATGAGCATAAAAGCTTCTTTCCAAATGGTCGCATAAATAATTATTCCTTTTTTTTTAGTTTTTTGTTAATAAATTTAATTTTTTTATTTTAAATTAAATAATTTATATATATATATTATTTTAATTTTTTAATTTTATAATTTTTTCTAAAAATCATATTAAATATATTTTCTATATTTTCATCTATCAAATAATCTTTTCCACAAAAATTAAAACTTGTTCCATTAATATACACAAAAAATTTATTAATATCAAATATATCATCAATATATTCAAAAACTATAGAATCATATTTTGAATATATTATTTTTCCTTTATTATTTTTTTCTAAATAAATTTTTAATGAATTAATAATATGTCTAATAAAAATACTTGTTGCAGATTGCCCATATATAGCTATAGGATGTTCATTTTTTCTTTTTATACCATTACACAATATAATTTGTTCATTATTAATTAAATAATTTACTAAATATTCTAAATTAAGTTCCTTTATAATATTTTTTTGTTCTACTGATAATATAGTATTTTTTGTAATTGAATATAAAGAAATTAATAATTCTAATTTTTTATCATTATAATTTTCTGATTCTAATGATTTTACAATATTATAAACTCCACTGTTATATATTTTTTTTAATAAATCTTTATTTTTATTATGTAAAAATGATAAAAATAATACAAACAATAAATCGCTTGCCTTAACATCTAATTCAAATATATTATAATCTGATTTTATATAATGCAATATTTCAGAATTTGATAAATTTACAAAAGAATTTGTTATTCTAAATGTAGAATAATTTTCTTTCCAATTAAAAAAATCCTTATTCCAATTAATTAAAAAATTATTATTAAAAGAATTTATATTATTTTTAAATTCAATATTATAATTATAAAATGATTTTATAGAATCATTTGTAAATATTTTATTTTTTATATTATTATATGCCTTATATACTTTTATTAATTCTTCTGATAAA
>Ga0078972_1005425_pt1 | contig 32411 bp, 28 predicted proteins | sample YelNatPaOPGAMG01_FD_67568 | JGI IMG/M metagenome (GOLD analysis project Ga0078972, IMG submission 67568) | Hot spring thermophilic microbial communities from Obsidian Pool, Yellowstone National Park, USA - OP-RAMG-01 (SPADES assembly) (version 2) | ecosystem: Environmental > Aquatic > Thermal...
TGACCGTTCAGCCGGCGAATCGATCCCCGTTTTCAGTCCGGGGAGTTGGCAGGAAGGAATCCCCTTCCTTTCCGCTTTCGCTGCGAGCGAAGCGAGAGGGAGGGGAGGATGTCAACAAAAACGGACTGGACGCCATCTCGATTCCGGACACGTTGCGGCAGCAGTTTAACGAAAAAATGATTCGATTTTATGAGACGGGGGACGCAACTGAGATGATGATGTTTTACCAGAGCCTCCTCCCCGACCTTGGCCGTACAGCGGACGAAAGCTGAGCGAGGTTCGCTGACTGTAACCCGAAGGGCCCCAATAAAAATAAGATCACAGACGCGCCTTCGCCCCCCGTGGCGAACCCACAGGGTTTTACTGGAAAACCTGCACTGATAAAGTGTCGCACTGTCGCATTGCGTTTTATCTTCCGCAAAACACGTCGCAACTCTTGTCTTCTCTTTCTCCCCTCAAAGCTTTTTCTAGACCGGTCCGATCGTCTCCCTTGGACAGACCCCGCAGTCGCACCGGCATCGGGCACAGTCGAAGCGGCCCTGGGCGAGCGACTCTTCCACCAGATCGCGAAGGGCGTCGATAAAGGACGTCTGAACATTGAGTGCCGGGGCGCGTTCGAAGTGAAGGATCCGGCACTCCTTTGCAAGGTCCCGGTAGGTGATGTCCATTTCGTAGAGGGTTTCCTGATGGTCCGAGACGAAGCTGACCGGGACAAGGACAAGGTTGACGGCCTTGTGGGAGGTGGCAAGGGTCACAATTGTCTTTTTCGTTTCTGGCCCCAGCCACTTCAGGGGACCGACGCGGCTCTGGTAGGAGAGGTGGAACCTGAGAGGCCTTTGGGGAAGATTTTCGGTAAGCCAGTTCCCAACTAATTCGACTGTTGTCTCCGTGTCCGTCTGGTAGGGGTCGCCTTGCCGGATTCTCTTTTCCGGGATCCCGTGCGCCGAGAAGAGGATATCCACGGGATGGAGTGTGTCGGGAAGTCTTTCGACCGCTTTTTGAACGGTTTCGGAGAGGGCCTGTATATAGGAGGGGAAGGCGGGCCAGGCCGGGACGACATGGAGCGGAAGTTTCGCAAGTGCGGGATGTTGCTTGACCCGTTCGAGGAACTCCCTAAACGAGGAGCGGGTCGTGGTGGTCGACCGCTGGGGGTAGAGCGGGAGGAGGACGAGCCTTTCGGGCGCGAACTCCTCAAGGGATTTAAGGGCGATCGAGAGTCTCGGCTGAGCGTACCTCATGGCGACCGCCACCTTGAACGTCATCTCCGGTGAGGATCTGGCGAGCGCCTCTTCAAGGAGGGATGCCTGAGAGTCGGTGATCTTGCGAAGGGGGGATCCTCCGCCGATCGCCGCATAGTAGGAGCGGCTTTTCGGGGCCCGCCTCTTGGCCAGAAACCGGGGAAGAAAGGTTTTCACGACCGGGGGAAGATCCATGATGTCGGGATCGGAAAAAAGATTTTCGAGGAAGGGCAGGACCTCTTCCTGCGTCTCGGGACCTCCGAGATTGAAGAGAAGGATTCCGACCCGGGATCTTTCCGCCATCACGACTCCTTTGCAGTTCTTAGTGCGGGCTGAGGAGGAGAGTTCAGACCCTGTTGACTGACGAGAGAAGGCTCAGCCCCATTATGAAGACGACAATATTGGCAAACCAGGCGGCGAGGAGCGGCGGAATGACTCCGCCCCGTCCCAGGGCCAGCCCCATCGAATAGAGGGTCCAGTAGGAGAGAGAGAGCATGAGTGCCACCCCGAACCCCCGGGCGATCCCGACCTGCCGGCCTTCCCTTATTCCGAAGGGGATGGCGAAGAGGACCATGAGGAAGGAGGCCGCCGGAAAGGCCAGGACCCCGTCGCGCAGGACGGTGAATGTTGTGTGGGGGAGACCGTTGGTCCGGAGAAGATCGATGGTCCGGGAAAGCTCGGAGTAGGTCAGGTGGGAGAGGTGATTTTTCCGGATGAAGAAGTCGGCGGGCCTTCTGTCGAGTGGAAAGGCGAGGGTTGCGAAGGGAGCCGTCGTGAGGGTTCCGTCCCGGTGGAAAAAGGTACGAACTCCTTCGTGGAAGACCCAGGTGCCGTTTTCGTAGCGAAGGCTTTTCGCTTCGATCGTCCACTGGAGACTTGCCGTCGGGCTCTTGTGGTAGATGGTGACCCGGTCGAGGAGTTTTCCTCCGTCTTCAATGCTGGCGATCCGGAAGATCTCCCGGGATCCGTGGCGAAACCAGACATTCTTTCTGACCTGGTTCGACCAGCCGGCCCCCTGGCTGATCCGCTCCTCCATGATCACATCGGTCGTCTGGTAGGCATGGGGAACGACCCAGAGGTTCAGGAGAAGTTCGATGGCCGAAAGAAGCCCTCCGAAGAGGATGATGGGGAAGGTGGCCTTGCCCAGGCTGATTCCGGCCGCCCTGATCGCGGTAATCTCGTGGTTCTTCGAGGCAATGCCCAGCGCCAGGATGGTGGCGAGAAGCGCCGACATCGGGATGACGCGAAAGCCGACCTCGATGGAGCGCCAGGCGAAGAACTCCCCCATCATCGACCAGGGGGCATGGTGCGCCAGGAAGTTTTTTATTTTTTCGACGGAGTCGATGACGAGGTAGATCGCCTCGAGGGAGATAAGCGAAAGAAAGTAGATCTTGATGTACTCTCCCATGATGTGGCGGGTCAGGATCTTCACGAAGATTTTCTCCTGAGCCAGGAGGGTAGGGTGATACGGGGTAGATGGGAGCGGACGTCGACCTCTTTGAAAACCATGAGAAGAAGTGCCGACATGAGCGCCGCCAGGACGAGGTCCGGTGCGACGGCCGCGGCGGCCGGCCCCAGAAGACCCTTCGAGACCATCAGGTCGTCGATCGTGTTCATCATGTAGAAGAGGATGATGGTGACGGTCGCGAAGACGAAGCCGGCGAGCCGGCCCGAACGCATGGTATAGATGCCGTAGGGGATCCCCAGAAAGGCGAAGAAAAAGCATGAGAAGGGATAGGCGTAGTTCTTGTAGCGGTCCTCGAGGGCCCGGAAGAGTGCCGGATCGGGGGAGGGAGAGTGCGCGATCTCCGCCCGGATCTCGTCGATCGACTTGACCCGGATCCGGTTGTCCGAGTGGTGTCCCGTGATCGTCAGGTCGTAGGAGCCAAAGCGGATGTACTGCTGGGCCGCCCCCTCCTGGAAAAAGGTCCCGTGGGAGAGCTTGAGACGAAGTCCCGGGGGGTGGCGCTCGTTTAAGATCTCTCCGCTTCTGGCGAAGATGACGGTTCGGGGCCCTGTCTTCTTTTCCTTTTGGTAGATAAAGACGCCGTCGATATGGGAGAGTGTCGGCATCCGCTCAACGTAAATGATGAATCGTCCCATGAAGTTGTTGAACGACTGGGGTTTGATGGCGAGCGAGAGCTTTTTTTGGAAGACGCGGACGAGAAGGTCCTGAAGGGAGAGTCCCTGGGTCTCCATGGCCTTAAGCGAGAGGTAGAAGTTGCTCCCGAAGCCGATGGCGGCAAAGAGAAAGAGCGGGAGAAGAAGGCGCGACAGGCTGATGCCCGAGGCCTTGAAGGCGATGATCTCTCCGTCGGAGGCCAGGCGATGGAATGTGGCGGTAGAGGCGGTGAGGACGGAGACGGGAATGATCATGCTCAGAAACTGGGGGAAGATCATCGAGAGAAGCCGGAAGACCGTTTCGACGGAGAGGCCCTTGTTGACCAGAAGGTTCATGATAAGGAGGGCCTGCTGCGTCAAAAGGAGAATGACGAGGACCAGGAGACTCAGAAAAAACGGAGTCAGAAGTTCGAGGAAAATATATCGGTGGATGATCTTCATCGGGGGCCCGCACGGTCAATCGGTTCGATCTTCGAGAAGGCGATTTTACCACAATCGGAGGGGAAATTGGCGAAAAAAACGGCCGGAAAGCCGTTCGAGTCAGATGCCCCTTCCATGCGGAGCCTTGTGCGGAAAGCCCGAAAGGGGAGGGGGACCCTCCCCCTCCCGAATCCTGCAATCCTCTCTTCATCAAAACGAACGAGAGGGGACTTCCCAGGCAGTGTTCGCTCCGTTGATCCCTTGCCCCCGCTCTTCCCGGGTCCGGGGTTTCTGGGGTTTTGGGGCCATCGGAGAAATCGCGGGAATGCGGGAATAATGGGCTCGTGGGAGATCGACGCAATGGTCACTGGTTTTGGAGGAGCACTGGGCGGGGAGTTTTCGATTTTGTGGGCCGATTGCCTCGGAAGCTCTCCGAAATATCCCTCAGAGAAGAGCTGTCTGACTATGAGTTTTGCGCCACATGGAGACTTAATGCTATGGAAACACTCTGCCTTAGTCTTCGAAATGGCAATCTTTAAAGGGGATCAAGGGCAAAGACCTCTTTGTCCCCTGAAAATAAGCCGGGATCGCTATGTTGTGGGGTGCGGAGGGGAAGAGTGGAAAGAGGAGGGGGCTCCTCTTTCCACATCCGACAAGACCGGCTCAGGAGTCAACCGGGAGTCGCATCGTATCTTTTTGAGAGGGATGAGCATGTTTTCGCGCTTAAAATCAAGAAAAGTATCTGGACTGTTATTGACAATGCGTGATTTTTTAATTAAATTTTCGTGGTTTTGTTTTTCATAATCGATTTGCGCTATTTAAACAAGGAGAGTGCGTGGCAGGAAAAAAGAAAAGTGCTAAAGACTGGCGACCTCACGACACCATGGTCAAAAACGCTCTTTCCGATCCGGTCATCCTGGGGAGCTTTCTCGAGAGGTTCGTCCCCCCTGGGGTGGCCCCTCTCCTTGAGGGGAGCACGATCCGCTTCTGCGACTCCGAGGCCGAAGGGATCCGGAGGACGCGACGCCATTTCGACCTGGTTGTTGAGATCGTGGGAGATGACGGGAGCTTCCGGGTGCAGATCATCGTCGAGCACAAGTCCTGGCGGGATCCCGGGAGTCTCTTTCAGATCCTCGAGTACAAGGTCGCCCTCTGGTCCCGGCAGAGACGACAGTGCCGCCCACTGACTCCTGTCCTTCCGATCCTCTTCTACCACGGGGAGACTCCCTGGGGGTTATCGGGGAGCTTCCAGGGGATCTACGGATTTTCTGAGGAATTCCGGAGCGTTTGCGCCGACTTTTCTCCGGTGATTGTCGATACCGCCTCCGAAAGCGAGAGCGAGCTTCTCGACGGAGTCGGCTCTCTCAAAACGGCGCTCTTTCTCGTCGCGATGAAGTACGCCCGAGACAGGGAGCGGATGGAGAAGGCCGTCCGCATGGTTTTGGAGGAGCGCTTTCAAGGCGAAGTGATGGACCCCGATTCGGTCTTTTTGGTCGATATGCTAAACTTCTACTCAAGTGTTTTCGAGGTGGTCGACCGTTCTGAACTCGAACAGGTCTTTGGATCGTTTTTTGGAAAGGAGGCGGCGATGACAGCCGTGGATAAGATTCGTCAGGAGGGGATTGAGAAGGGGATTGAGAAGGGGATAGAGAAGACTCAGGAGGCTATCGTGGAAAAACTCCTGGAGAAAGGGACGATGAGTCCGGAAGAGATCTCCCGAACCCTCGATTTTGACCTGCAGTGGGTGAAGGAGTTGGCGGGGCGTCTTCGGGAGACGTGATGCGAAGCGAATGTCATGTTCTGTGTGCCGGAATGGAAAAACATTCCGGGCCCGAACAGGTCTTTGGATCGTTTTTCGGAAAGGAGGCGGCGATGACAGCCGTGGATAAGATTCGTCAGGAGGGGATTGAGAAGGGGATAGAGAAGACTCAGGAGGCTATCGTGGAAAAACTCCTGGAGAAAGGGACGATGAGTCCGGAAGAGATCTCCCGAACCCTCGATTTTGACCTGCAGTGGGTGAAGGAGTTGGCGGGGCGTCTTCGGGAGACCTAACGCAATTTCCGATCTGGCTTCATGGAAGAGGACGATTCCCCTCGTGTATAATTAGTAAGAGCCCGACCGCCCTTGCCTTCTCCCCCTGTTTGCCGAAGAGGAGGTCGTGGCGAAGAGGGTGAGCGCTTTTTTTTCAGTCACGTCCAAAAGTCCCGGGGGATCCTTTGCCACATCTCTTTGACCACCAAAACGTCTCCAAACTCCACGACCCGGAACGCAAGAACTTTCAGGATCCGTCGCGCCTTTTTCCCCTGATCCATCCTTTCGAAAAAGGAGCGTCGGCCGAGATCGGCGCGGGTTCGGGATATGTCTTCTTCCCCATGGCCGACCATCTCTCGTCTAGGGGGATGTGCTATGCCATCGAGCTTCAGCCTGAGATGATTGAGCACTTTAACCGGGAGCTCGCTGACCGGGGAGGGCCGAAAAATATCAAGACGCTTCTCTCAGGCAAGGACGCGATTTCGCTCGAGGATGGCAGCCTTGAGCTTGTCTGGATGGTGAACGTCTTTCACGAGCTGACGCATCCCCGGGAAATCTTCTCCGAAATCTTCCGGATCCTCTCGCCCTTGGGTCAGTGTCTCGTCGTCGACTGGAAGAAGGAGGAGACACCCAAGGGTCCGCCGGTCTCTGAGCGCGCCTCGGATCTCGATCTCTACGAGGTTCTGATCGAGTCGGGATTTTCAAGAATCCGCTCCTTCGACACCTATCCCTACCACTATGTGGTGGAGGCCCTGAAAGGGTGAGGGAGGACGCGACTCTTCCCCGAAGCCCCCGGATGGAGATCCTCGGCATTCCCTGGCTTGCCAGGGCGGTCGACAAGGGACGGATGCATCTTGCCGGAAGGCTGGGGGAGTATGAGTTTCCCTGTCCGGCCGACGCCTTCATTCTTGACCTTTTGACGCTTTCGCCGGAAGACTTCCTCTCTCTCCTTGCCAACTCCTCCGACGACGAAGGAGTTGCCCTGCGCCTTGCGCCCAGGATTTCTGATCTCACCTCGCGGGAGCGCATCTCCCTCGAGGTCTTTTGTATCAAGAACAGCCGCCTCTTTGACTCGCTCGACAAGGAGGAAGGCCGAAAGCAAATGCCAGAGACCTCCCCCTCCGGAGAACTCCTTTCCGGACCGAAGACAAGGACCCACTGATTCATGGAGAGATCCCTTCCCAAGTCCGTTGACCGGACCTGCCATATTCGCACCTTCGGCTGTCAGATGAACGTCCACGACTCCGAGCGGATGGCAGGCCTGCTCACCTCCGCCGGCTACCGGCTTGTCGATGACCCGGACGAGGCCTCCCTGATCGTCGTCAACACCTGCACCGTCCGGGACAAGGCCGACCAAAAGGCCCTCTCCGATCTTGGCCGGTTGCGGCTTCTCAAGAAGGGGGAAGGGGAGCGGATCCTCGCCGTCACGGGATGCATGGCCGAAAGGGAGCAGGAGCGCCTCCACCGCCTTATGCCGGAGATCGATCTTGTCGCCGGCCCCGCTCAGGTTAGAAATATCCTTCCGATGGTCGAGCGGATCCGCTCCGAAAAAAAACACCTGTTGGGTCGGGACTTCGATCTTCCGGAGATGACGACGCCCCCCGCCCTCCGTCCGGCGGGAGTGACAGCGCTCGTCACTGTCCAGGAGGGGTGCGACAAGGCCTGCAGCTACTGCGTAGTGCCCAGGACGCGCGGTCCGGAAAGGAGTCGGCCGGTGGCCTCCATTGTTTCCGAGGTGCGGGGGCTTGTGACGGAAGGATTCCGGGAGGTGATCCTCCTCGGCCAGAATGTGAACGGGTACGGCAAGGGATCGGTTGCCGGTGAGGGCTTCGCCGCCCTTCTTTATGCCCTCGAGGAGGTTTCCGGGCTTCTCCGGATCCGCTTCACCACCTCCCACCCCTCCGATCTCGACGACGCCACCATCGAGGCGATGGCCCGTTGCCGGAAGGTGATGCCCCATCTTCACCTTCCCGTACAGTCGGGCTCCGACAGGATGCTGTCGCTCATGGAGCGAGGGTACACTCTCGCACAGTATCGCGAGAGAGTGACCCGCCTTCGCGAGGCCCTTCCGGAAGTCTCCCTGACCACCGATCTGATCGTCGGCTTTTGCCATGAGTCCGAGGAGGACTTCAGCCTGACCCTCGAGGCCGTCTCCGAGTTTCGCTTCGACGGAGCCTTCTGCTTTATCTACTCCCCCCGCCCGGGAACCCCGGCCTACGAATGGACCGGTCTTCCCGAACGGCCGGTCGCCCTCGACCGCTTCCGCCGCCTGGAAAACACGCTTTCCGCAATCGTCTTGGAGAAAAATCGGAGCCGGATCGGGGAGACGGAGGAACTTCTCGTCGAACGAATCGACTCGGAGGCCGGTCACTTCTCCGGTCGCTCCCCCCATTTTCGCTCCGTGCGGGGACGGGTGGTCGAGGGAGCGGCCCTTCCCGTCCCGGGCCAGGTGGTGAAGGTTCGCATTGACGCCTGCTCCAAGGCGGGACTCGCCGGTCTCAGGGAGTAGGGTGATGACAGAAAGAGACGATCTGCCGGCAGAGACCCCCCTCCTTTTCCACCCGGAGACGGCTTACGGCAACGAGGCAAGAGCCCTGCTTTCGTGTCTCTCTCCCGATCCGGCCGTCCTGGAAATGGCGGTGGTCTCCTTTTACCGCCTCCTCCTTGAGTCTCCGGAAGGAAGGGAGGTTCTCTCCTCGCTCTCCCCGCGCGAGTTCGACCATCTGAAAAGCCGTCAGGCTGACTATCTCGCGAGACTCCTCTCGGCCGATCTCGACCTCGCCACCCATCGCTCGATGGCTCGAGTTGTGGGGCTTCACCATTGGGCCTTCGGAGTTCCTCTCTCCCTCCTCTCCCGGGGATCGGATCTCTACGAAAGAGCCCTTGCCGTTGCCCTGTCGGGACTTTCGGCAAATGACGTCCTCCCTCTGAAAAATATTCTGACCCGCCGGATCTCGGTGGACCTCTCCCTCCAGAGCGCGATTTACGGGGAAAGAGACCGCCAGCGCACCGAACGACTCGAAAGCATGGAGCGCGAGAGCTCCTCCGCCGCAACCGAGGAGGAGGTCTTAGCCGAGATCCTCCCGACACTCCTCGATCCCCGGACCGGGGGGATTCTTCTCCTCGACCCCCTCACCGCCTCGCTTCGCGTTCTCGGGTCGGCGGGAGTGCTTCCCCGCCTCGATAACTCCCTCCTTCTTTCCTGGCTAAACATGGTTCTCGACAAACTCCTTTTAGAGGATGTTCCCGACATCCGCATCTCCGTGGACGAGGAGAAGTTCTTCCCCGAAGAGATCCGGGCAGGATTCGGGGAAGAGGGGCTTCGGTCGATGGGCGCCTTTGTCGTCTTCGACAGACTGCAGCGTCCCCAGAAGATCCTGATTCTCTTCGGCTGGACTCCCCTGGCCTTTCGTTCTGTACGAGATGCCGACTACTGGCGTCGGGCGAGCGCCCATCTGGGGCAGGCCCTGATCCGCCTTGAAGAGACGCGATTCCGAAGCACTCCTCCCTCCCCGGAGGCGGGCCACCGGTTCCGAAGGCTTCTCGGGGGTGAGGCCCTCGTCATGCACTATCAGCCCATTGTCGATCCGTCGACCGGCAAGATCGTGAAGACCGAGGCGTTGGCCAGGCTCGTCTCGGAGGGATCGATCCATTCTCCCGCAGAGTTCTTGCCGGTCTTTGGCCGTCGACAGCTTCGCACGCTCTTCGACCGGGGACTCTCCCGGATCCTCTCCGATATGGAGAGGCTAGGCGAAGATCCTCCTCCTTGCCAGATGAATCTTCCCACCGAGATTCTGGAGGACCTGGACTGGCTGTCATCCCTTCCCGACAGGCTTGCCGACATGGGGATCTCTCCGCGGCGGATCGGATTCGAGATCCTCGAATCGGCCCTGGTCGACGACGGCCGGATTCTCCGGGCGCTCATGAACCTCAAGGAGCGAGGCTACTCCCTCCTTCTCGACGACGTGGGATCGGGGGAGTCCTCCCTTCTCCGGATGGTCACCCTCCCTGTCGACGGGATCAAGATCGACCAGGCCTTTGTCCGGCCCCTCGCCCGGGGATTCGGGAACCTCGACATGATTCTCTCCCTGACAATGCTGGCTCTCCAGCGGGGGCTCTCCTGCGTCGCCGAGGGGGTCGAGACGGAAGGGATCGTCGATGCGCTGGGGAGCGTTCGGAACATCCTTCTTCAGGGATATGCCGTGGCGCGTCCGATGACGGCGGAGGCCCTGTCCCGCTGGACTCCCTCTCCCGAGAGCGGGGTAGGGGGGCTCTTTCCCCACACTCTCTATGGCTGGTACAGCCGTCATATTTCCCGTCTGTTCGGCATCTTCAACGCGCTCAATACCATCTCCGACGTCATCGACCCGCATCGCCTCGAAGACGGAGAGCAATGCCCCCTCCACAACATCATTCTTCCGATAGGAGGCGATCTCTCTATCGTGGAGGCCCATCTGAAGTGGCACAGGAACTACGCCAGATTTGTCGAGATGGCCAGGAACGGGGTCAGTCCCCAGGATCTTTGGCCGGAGATGCAGCGCTCCCGAAGGATCCTTCAGGGTCTTGTCGAAAAGAGGCTCTTTGCCAGGGAAGGGGAGATAGGAGAGGTGTGATCCCCCCCCGCAGAGGAGAGGCGGGAGTGGGAGGGGAGAATCCCCTTCGTTCCCTTTATCCTTGCAAATTTGGAGCCTCTAATGCACAATTGCATGAATGATTGAGAGACGGCTTTTTTTTCTTCTAAAAAAAAGATTGTCGGAAGTGCCTGCTGTCGTTCTTCTGGGCCCCCGTCAGGTTGGAAAAACGACCCTCGCCAACCAGGCCGGAGAGGATCTCGGAGCTCTCTACCTCGATCTTGAGTCAGTGCGGAACACGGCAAAGTTGTCCGAACCCGAGTCCTATCTCGAGGATCATCTCGACAGGCTCCTTATTTTTGACGAGATCCACCGGATGCCGGGGCTTTTTCCTGTCATCCGGGAAATGATCGACCGGGCACGGGCCCGGGGAAAAAGACAAGGTCTCTACCTTTTTCTCGGCTCTGCCTCTCTTGATCTCCTGAGGCAGTCAGGAGAGAGTCTCGCGGGTCGCGTCACCTATATGGAGCTCTCCCCCCTGTCGGCATTGGAGGTTTCTGGCTCCGGAACACAGTCTTCATCCACCATCGATACTCTTTGGCTTCGGGGAGGATTTCCCGAGAGCTTCCTTTCGGGAAGCGATGAGCAGAGCTTTCGGTGGCGGGAGGATCTGATTCGAACTTATCTCGAACGTGATATTCCGCAGTTTGGCTTTCGCGTCTCCCCGCTGGCTCTTCGTCGTCTCTGGACCATGCTTGCCCATGGTCAGGGCGGGATTACCAATGCCTCCCATCTCGCCAGAAGTCTTGGCGTCAGTAGCAAGACAGCCTCTTCCTACATCGATATTTTGTCGGAGCTTTTTCTGGTACGGCGACTGCCTCCGTGGTACGCCAATGTCGGCAAGAGGCTTGTGCGCTCGCCAAAGGTCTACATCCGCGACAGCGGGATTGCCCACTGCCTTCTTTCCATTTTCGACAAGGAGGCATTGCTCTCTCATCCTGCCGTGGGGGGAAGCTGGGAAGGGTTTGTCATCGAGAACCTTCTCTCCCTGGCGCCCCCGGGGTCGGAGGGATACTTCTACCGGACCTCCGGAGGCGCGGAGATCGATCTTTTTCTGGTCTTTCCCGGGGGGCGGTCCTGGGCGATCGAGATCAAACGAAGCATGTCCCCCCGTCCAGAGAGGGGATTCTTCTCTGCCTGCAACGACCTCTCTCCTTCCGAGAGGTTCCTGGTCTACCCGGGAGAAGAGAGTTACCGGGTTGCCGAAGGAACTCTCGCCCTCTCCCTCCGTTCCCTGTCGGAGAGGCTTGTGGCAAAAACCCCTTCCTTCTGATTTTCGGGAGGGCTCAAGAGGGCCCTCTCCGCATCTTGAGCCAGAACCTTAAAGCCGGGAGGAACAAAACTTCTCCCCGGTACCTGCGTCATCGAGATAAGCCAGCCGACAAGACAGATTCCCACACCGGCTTCGACTCCCGCACCCCGGATCACATCGAAACCCGAGACTGGCCATCGGGTCACTCTCGACAAGCTCGGCATCAAGCGCCTCCTCCGAAGAGTCGTCTCCCGCTTTCGCCCTGGGAAGAAGGAGAAGGAAGTCCGTTCCAGTTCAAGTATGCAAAAAACACAATGAAGACGCATAAGATACTGACACGTTGGTATTATTTTTTTAAGAATCGGAGCTTTGGTGAGAGCGAACGCTAGTCGGAGAGGGGATCTGTCCTGTCGGAGCCTTCGACCCTGAGAAGACCCGAGGAGGGCGGGGCGTTCCTGAGGGAGCGCCAGGCGGAGAGAAGAAGAAGGCGGTCTCCGGGAACGAGGGGGATGTGCGGGCCAAGCTCGACGGAGAGGCTCCCCCTTAGCGCCGTCACCGGGACCGTCCCGTCTGAGGCCGCCGTCTTCCTGATGTCGGCGATCGAAAGTCCTGCGTAGGGGGACTCTGCCGTCACAAGGAGTGTGCGGGGGGTGACGGTTCGCCGGATCAGGCTCTCCTGGAGGTTCGAGAGAACGGACGAGACCTCCCGGTCCTCGAGGTACTCAAGCCATTCTCGCAGATGGGTTTCAAGGGACTCTTCCTGGCCGATCCGTTCGATCAGTCTCGACATGTGGGGGGAACGGAGGGGCGTGTTGGGCCAGTGGTCTCCCGTACCGTCCCCGGCCGCGAGCCTGCCCAGCTGGGAAAAAAGGCTGGCCTTTCGCCGTGACACACGTCGGAGACGAAACCAGACCCGAAACCATTCGATCCGGGGATAGAGGGCGTCCCGGACGCGGGAGAGCGTCTCTTCGATGACCGCAAGGGGATGGCCGACGGAGGGAAGGGGCGGCCTGTCTCCGGGGTCGGAGGAGAGGATCATCGGGAGCTCCTTCCTTGTGGTCTCCTGCGGGTTGTTGGGGTCGGGCGGATGCGGATCAGGGCCCCTGCCGGTCGAAGAGTCCGTGCTGGACTCTTTCCTCTTGGGAAAATGAGATCGGATAGTTCCCGTCGAAGCAGGCCTTGCAGTAATGCCCCGGCGTCCGGCTCTCCCCCTCCCGGAAGGTCTGGCTTTTCCGTACCTCCTCCTCCATGGCCTCGATGGAGAGATAGGAGAGGGAGTCTGCCTTGAGGTAGCGCCGGATTTCGTCGACCGTGTGGGTGGAGGCGATCAGCTCTCCCCGGTTGGGGGTGTCGATCCCATAAAAGCAGGGGTAATGGATCGGAGCCGAGGTGATCCGCATGTGGACCTCGCGGGCCCCGGCCTCCCGGATCATCGAGACGATCTTCCGGCTTGTGGTGCCGCGCACGATAGAGTCGTCGATAACGACGACCCTTTTTCCCGCCAGAAGATCCGGAACGGCATTGAGCTTGATCTTCACCCCGAAATGGCGGATCGACTGCTGGGGTTCGATGAAGGTTCGTCCTACGTAATGATTCCGGATAAGCCCCATGTCCAGAGGAATGCCCGACTGCTCGGCATAGCCGAGCGCCGGAGCCAGCCCCGAGTCCGGGACGGGAACGACCAGGTCGGCCTCGACGGGAGAGTCCAGGGCAAGGCGCCGCCCGAGGCTCTTCCTCGCCTGGTAGACCGGGATGCCGAAGACGCGGCTGTCGGGGCGGGCGAAGTAGATGAGCTCGAAGATGCAGGCCGCCTCCGTGATGCGGGGAAAAAGCCTGAAATGCTCGATGCCGTCATCGGTGATCACGACCATCTCGCCGGGCTCGACGTCGCGGAGGTAGGTGGCCCCGATCAGGTCGAAGGCGCAGGTTTCGGAGGCCAAAACGAAGGATTCTCCGATCTTGCCGATCGACAGGGGCCGGAAGCCGTGGGGGTCGCGTATTCCGATCAGGGCGTTCGGAAGGAGGGCCAGAAGGGAGTAAGAGCCTTTGACGGAGGCCAAAGCCGACTCCATGCGGGAGACCATGTCTTCGCCTCGGCTCCGGGCGATCATGTGGACGAGAACCTCTGTGTCCACGTCGGTGGTGAATAGCGCCCCCTCCTCCTCGAGTTTTTTTCTCAGGTCGAGGGCGTTCGTGAGGTTCCCGTTATGGACGAGGGCCATCGAGATGTCGCTGATATAGGCCGTCAGGGGCTGGAGATTCCGCTGGGATTCCGATCCGGCGGTGGAGTAGCGATTGTGGCCGATCGCGGCGTTCCCGCGGAGATCGCGCAGGATCGATTCGTCGAAGACCTCGGAGACAAGACCCTCACCCTTGCGGATGATCATCTTTCCGTCGTCCATGGAGGCGATGCCCGCCCCTTCCTGTCCCCGGTGCTGGAGGGCATAGAGGCCGAGATAGGTCAGGTTGCCGGCTTCCGGGTGGTTGTAGATGCCGAAGACGGCGCATTTTTCCTTCAGGGAGTCGAGCGGAAGTCCCGAAGAGTCGGAGAGGGAAGGATCCATCAGGGGAGGGTCTCCATATGGTCGGAAAGGGCCGAAAGATATTTTTTCTTGAGCGATGAAAGGGGGAGCGAAAGCGCCTTCTCCTTCCCGTCCCTGTCGCGGTAGCTGACGGAGAAGCGGTGGGGAGCCGTCTGACCCAGGTCAAGAAGCGGGACTCCGAACTCCCGGGCGGTGTCGGCGACGATCTGTCCGTTTTCGGGGGCAAAGGCCAGGACAATTCTCCCCGGGGCCTCGGAGAAAAAGGTTCCAAGGGGGGTGTCGAGAAGCGGGAGCCGGAGGTGGAGTCCCGTTTCGTCCGCGTGGGCGACCATGGTCAGAAGCGTTCGCAAAAGTCCCCCGCGGCCGACCGCCCGGGTCGCCCTGAGGGCCCCTTTCTCGATGAGAAGGGCCAGAAAGGGTTGAAGGCGGGAAAGTGCACTCCAGTCGACGGAGGGAACGGGGCTCTCCTCGATCTCGGGAAGGATCCAGTCGAGATAGGAGCCGCCGAGGGAGAGATCGGCGTTCGACCCTGCCATGACCAGTCGGAGCCCTCCTTCCGCAACCGTTCCCGGATGGGCGTTCCGGGGTGCGGCGAGGACCCCGCAGGTCGCAAGGATGGGTGTCGGAGGGATGGAGACGCCGTCCGTTTCGTTGTAGAAGCTGACGTTGCCGGAGACCACCGGGATGTCGAGACGGCGGGCGGCCTCGGCGATGCCCGAGACGGCCATGACGAAGTCGTGCATCGTCTCCGGACGTTCGGGGTTCCCGAAGTTGAGGCAGTCGGTAATGCCCACGGGCCAAGCGCCGACGGCCGCAAGGTCGGTGACCGTCTTCGCCACAAGGAGGGCGCCCCCCCGCTCCGGATCGCGGAAGACCGGATGGGAAGAGCCGGCCAGTGCGATGGCAACCCCCCGGTCTTCGGCCCGGAGGTCGACGATGGCCACGTCGTGGCCGGGTCCCAGGAGGGTGCGGGTCCCCACCTCGTAGTCGAACTGCCGGGAGATCCACTCGGCCGACCCTCCGTTGGGATGGTCGAGAAGGCGGAGGAAAATGTCGGCGATGGAGTGGCTGCCGGAGGCGGAGGGATGGGGGGGCTGTGGGGAGAGGAGAGGGGAGGTCCGCTGCTTTTGCGGACGGTCGTAAAGAGGGGCCTCTCGCGTAAGATGGGCGACGGGGACCTCCCCGTAGACCGTCTCACCTTTCCTGACGCGGAAGACCGGTTCAGGGATGATGTGGCCGATGACCCCGGCCGCCACCTGGCTCTCCGTGGCGATGTCGAGGATGGCCGGTACGTTTTTCTCCTCGACGAGCAGAAGCATGCGCTCCTGGGACTCGGAGAGGAGGATCTCCCAAGGCTCCATCGAGGGATCCCGCAGGGGAACCTTCTGTACGTCGAGCTCGATGCCCAGGCCGGCCTTGTCGGCCATCTCGACCGAGGAGCTGGTGAGCCCGGCGGCCCCCATGTCCTGGATGGCGCCGGCAAGTCCCCGGCGGATGATCGTGAGGGTTGCCTCCATGACCTTCTTTCCGACGAACGGATCGGCAACCTGGACCTGTGGTCGGAGATCGGCCTCCTTGTCGGAGAAGCTTCGAGACGCCATTGCCGCTCCGGAGACTCCATCGCGACCCGTCTTGTTTCCCAGATAGACGGCCAGAAGGGGCTTTGAGGGAGGGACGGCGCTCATGATGGCGTCGTCGGGCACAAGTCCCAGGGCGAAGGCATTGACGAGGATGTTTTTCGCATAGCGCTCGTCGAACCAGATCTCCCCGCCGACAGTGGGAACGCCGATGGCATTTCCGTAGGCGCCGATCCCTGCGACGACCCGTCGAAAGAGGGTCAACTGGCGGGGTTGACGAAGGGAGCCCATGACGAGGCTGTTCGTAAGTGCGATGGGACGGGCCCCCATTGCGAAGATGTCCCGAAGAATGCCCCCGACCCCCGTAGCCGCTCCCTGGAAGGGTTCGATGTAGCTGGGGTGGTTGTGGCTTTCCATCTTGAAGGCAATCCCCAGACGGCTCGTGACGCGGACCACTCCGGCGTTTTCTCCGGGACCCATCAGGACGCGGGGTCCCTTCGAGGAAAATCGGCGGAGATGGATCCGGCTTGACTTGTAGCTGCAGTGCTCGCTCCAGAGGGCGGAGAAGATTGCCTCCTCTGTGATGTTGGGATGCCGGCCGAGGAGGGAGAGGATTCGCTCCATTTCCTGTGCGGGGATTCTGAAACGGGATTCTGGAGTGTCTGTCATCAGGCGTCGTCCCGGGATGAAAAGGCAAGGGAAAGGGGGGAGATGTCCCGCTCCCCCGAGAGCCAGGCGGCAAGAGACTGGAAGAAGGGAAGACCGTCGGTGGTCGACGCTCCTCGCATGCGCCGTTCAGGGTGAGGCATGAGACCTGCGATAGTGCCTTCAGCGTTGGTCACTCCGGCAATGTCTCGAAGCGAGCCGTTCGGGTTGGCGTTGTAGCGGCAGAGGACCTGTCCTTTGGCTTCAAGCTCGACAAGCGTGTCGGGGTCGGCATGGAACCGGCCCTCCTGATGGGCGATGGGAAGGCGGATTCGAGCTCCCGGAGAGAAAAACAGGGTAAAGGGGGTGCGCGTCTGCTCGACAGAGATCCCCTCCTCCCGGCAAAGGAAGGTGCGTCCGGAGTTTGGAAGAAGTGTTCCGGGAAGGAGTCCCGCTTCGGCCAGGATCTGGAAGCCGTTGCAGATGCCGAGAACCGGATGGCCCTTTTCGGCAAATTGACCGACGGCGTCCATGACGGGGGAGCGGGCGGCGATGATTCCTGTCCTCAGGTAGTCTCCATAGGAGAATCCTCCCGGAAGGATCACGGCATCGATGCCGTCGAGGGAGCGGTCGCGATGGGAGATCCATGTGGGGGCAAGTCCCGGAACAAGGGCGACCGCCTCCCATGTGTCGAGGTCGCAGTTGGTCCCGGGGAATCGGATGATTCCGATTCGAAAGCAATCTGGCATTGGGTGTCCTGGTTGTGTTGTGGCTCGTCCGTCTCAGGTGATCGGATGAGGTGAAAAAGATTTCTTTCAGGCCTGGATATCGAGTTCTGTCCGGGACGATACGGCTATGGCCCAAAAGGAATAAGGAGAGACTCGCAGGGATACTCTGCGAGTTTACAATGGACAGGCGGCAAACGCAATCGTCCTCCCTCATTCCGCGATAGAAGTTTGGACGAGGGGTTTCCTCGAGAAAATTTCCGATTTTTTAAAATTTTCCCGGGATCACCTCCCGGATTCTCCCAGGCAGACCCCTCCGCGAGTGGGAACGCTTGTCACAACATCCCTGCCATTCTCATCGTCTACTCTGCAAAATAGCGCAGGGTGAAGGAAGGAAAAACAGACTCTTAGTCGCCATTATTCTTTGAAAATGGGGGGGCTGCAACAGTCTCTGGGGATGCAAGTTGTCTCCGTTGCTTTGCATTCGTACGATTACGGCGGGAGATTGGTGGGGGAGAGTTCTCAGAGCCGATTGACGTGAAAAGGGGAGGGTGCTAGATTCATTGTTAATTGGTCAATCAGTCAATTTTGTTCCGACCTGACCCCGTCGGCAAGACGGCCGATAGATCAACGGAAAACAGGGCTCCCGCGTGTCCCTTCAGGAGAAGCGATTCGATTCGTGATGCGACAATCCCCCTCCCTATTATATTTTTCTGGCGCAGAGGCCGAATACCCCCCCCTTCTTCACTTTTTGTCGACATTCTCCCTCTCTGGGGCGCCGTTTCCTTTCTGGCGGATTCTCCGGACTGGAGGCGTTTCCCTTCTCCTTCTTGCCCTTCTGCTTTTGCCCGGGGGACTGGGCAATGCTCTGGCCGCCTCCGTGGGTCCGCAAGGAGAGACTCAGGACGATGGCGTCTCGGAACCCTATGCCTCCCAGACGGGACGATTCGGTCTTTCCTTGATGTTTTCCTACGATGCGCTCCAGACTCCGGCTCCGGTCAAGCTCTATCAGGACAGCATCGGCGGAGTCGGGGAGATCTCCTACGGCCTCTTCCGGGGAATCCGTATCCTGGGCGGCGCCGGCTTCAATATGGGTTCCCCCCATTTAGCCCCCCCGCTCAACGTGAAAAAGTCTTCCGGCCCCTCGATCAGCTATGTGCCAGTCTATGCGGGCCTTCAGGTCGAGCTGACGCGCTGGTTCCCCTCCATGATCAGGTACCAGCCGTGGTTCCCCTACCTCCGGGGAGATACGGGAGGGGTCTTTACCAGCGTGAGCAACGACGGTCCGGCGAGCCTTCACACCAATGGTCTCATGGAAGATCTGGGGTTCGGGATCGAAGCCCGTCCCCGGGCCGTTCCCATGGCATTTTTCGGAGAGATCAGGTCCCAGTGGCTCTTTCTTGGCCCACAGATTATCACCGTTATACCGGTCATGGCGGGAACAACCTTTTATTTTTGACTGGTATTTTTGACAGGCGGCAGGGATGATGGCGAGGAATCTTTCAAAAATAGGGAACGACACGGGGAGGAAGGGGAGAATCTTTGATGCCACTCCTCCCTTTTTGCGTGGCCTTTCCCTTTTCTCCCTTCTTTTTCTCTGGACCTGCCTTTTTTCCGGGAGCCCGGCAAGGGCGGAAACCGTCGATTCGAACACCACCCTCCTCGCCCCCGCAAAAGAGCGCTCTCTCACGATTCCCCACCATCTGACACTTCTTCAGGCGATGGAGATCACGATCGACCGGCATCCCCAGTACAAGCAGGCCCTCCATACCGCACAGGCCAACAAGGAGGTCATCGGGGAGGCATTTTCCAACTATCTGCCCCATCTTTCCGCCGGGGCCGGCTACAACTTCGAGACAGGAAACTTCGTCATCTCCCCGGGGATCCCCGCCTCTTTTTACGCCGTTCTTCCGGCCAACTCGAATCAGGCCTACAACTTCTACCAGGCCTCCTTCAGCCTGACCCAGACGATCTATACCTTCGGTCAGCGCGTCACTCAGCTCCGGCAGGCCAAATACTCCTATAAAGCCTCCCTCGACCAGGCCCGATGGACTCTCGTCAACCTCCTCTACGGGGTGGAGACGGCCTACGACACCTTTGCCCAGAACCTTCTCCTCGTCGGGGCGGCAAAGAAAACCGTCGACGACTATACCGCCCAGCTCCAGGTCGCCCAGGCGGAGTTCCAGATCGGCATGGCGGCCAAGTTCGATGTGCTCAATGCCCGCGTCAACCTCTCCAACGCCAAGCTCAACCTCATCACCGCGGAAAACAATGTCTCGACGGCCCGGGTCGCCCTGAACAACGCCATGGGAATAGAAACGAACGAGCAGTACACGGTCGATACCGACCTCTCCGTGGTCCCTTTCGACGCTGACAGCACGAAGCTCGTCAGGATGGCTCTCGAAAACCGTCCGGACCTCAGTTCGGCCATGAACCAGAAGCTCTCCGACCTCCAGAACGAACGTTACTATGAAAGCACCTACATGCCGTCGATCGGGATGACCGGCGGCTACACCTATGCCAGCATGTTCTTTCCCCTGACATACAACTGGTCGGCCGGAGCGACGATCTCGATCCCGATCTTCTCGGGATTTTTGACGGTCCATCAGGAGCGGCAGGCGCAGAAAACGACTCTGGCCGCTCGCGACGCCGAGCAGAATGTCCGGGTCGGGATCGTCTCGGCGATCCACCAGGATGTCGACAATCTCAGGACGGCCTCGCAAAGGATCAGCACGACCCGGGATCTTCTCTCCCAGGCCAAGGAGAGCCTGCGTCTTGCGGCGGGACAGTACCAGGTCGGGGTGGGAAGCGCCGTGGCGCTGACCCAGGCCGAGGCGGATCTGGCGGCCGCCCGGGCCCAGGTCGTCTCGGCGGTTTACGGGTACAAGATCGCCCGGGCGGCGCTTATCAAGGATGCTGGCCTCGACCCCCTGTCCCAGGCCAAGAGACGGAAGAATACGGAGGAGAGAAAAAAGTGAATCGTCGCGGAACCCGTCTGACCCTGTTGCTTGTGGCCGCTTTTATCCTGATCGTTATCGCCGTGAGATTTTTGCACCATTCGGGGGCACCCTCCCGCACTCGCGGCAAGGTGGCGGTTCCCGAGATGGTGGGCGTCATGCCCGTGAAGCTCCATGACATCTCCCTTGTCATCACCCTCACGGCCGATATTCAGCCGATCAACCAGGCGGCGATCTATTCCCAGGTGAGCGGCTACCTCGACAGGATTACCGTCCGCAGAGGATACCGGGTCAAGAAGGGCCAGCTCCTGGCCCACATCAACGACACCACCCTGAAGGCCCAGTACCACCAGGCCCAGGCGAACCGGGACTATGTGTGTCTTAATGCGACGCGCTACAAGGCGCTTCTGGCGAAGAGCCTCGTTTCCAAGGATGCCTACGACCTGGCGAACTCCCAGTGCCGTCAGTCGCAGGCCACGGTGGACTACTCCCGGAAGATGCTCTCCTATGCCGACATTGTCGCCCCCTTCGACGGATACATTTTCAACCGCATGGTGGATCCGGGAGCGACCATCCCGGCGACGACGGCGGCCCTCTCCTCCGGCTCAAATCCCCTCTTTACCGTGGTCGACACCCATATCGTCAAGATTGTCGTGAACGTTCCCGAGCGCGACATCCGCTATCTCCACCTTGGCCTCCACGTCATGGTCCATGCCGATGCCTATCCCGGAGAGTCCTTTCCCGGGAAGATCACCCGCATGAACCCGGCGCTGGACACATCGACGCGCACCCTGGCGGTCGAGATCGACATGGACAACCCCGACGGCCGTCTCAAGCCCGGAATGTTCGCAAAGGCGGTCCTGAACCTGACGACCCACAAGGGCGTTCTTCAGGTTCCGAAAATCGCGATCCTGTCGCGGCAGGGCAAGAGCTGGGTCTACACCCTCGAGCCGGGCTCCGTCGTCAAGAAGCGCGAAATCGCTCTCGGAATTCTCGGCCAGAGAAATGCGGAGGTTCTCTCCGGTCTCTTGCCGGGGCAGACCGTCGTCGTGGCCGGCCAGGAGCATCTCGAGGACGGTGACCATGTCCAGGCCAAGGTGATCGATACCGGAGTGCCAAACTTCTAACGTCCGAACGGAAGGCGTCCCTCTGCCATGTGGCTGACCCGTATCGCACTCAAAAACCCCATCGCGGTCTTTATGGCCTCGCTCCTTCTCGTCCTGGTGGGGTCCCAGTCCGTCAGCAAGCTTCCGATCGACCTCTTCCCGAATCTTGCCGTTCCCGTCCTGATCGTCGGAACCCTCTATCCCGGCGCCTCCCCGGTCGATGTCGAGAGAAGCGTCACCTACCCCCTCGAAAAGACGCTGGCAACCATCGACGACGTCAGCCATATCCAGTCCCAGTCGCGCATCGGCGTCTCGTCGATCCAGGTCTGGTTCAACTGGGGCAAGGATCTGAACGGCGGTCTCGTCCAGGCCGTCCAGAAGATCTCCCAGATCCAGAACCAGCTTCCCCCGGGCATTCAGCAGCCCTTTATCCTCAAGTTCGACATTGCCAATATCCCGGTGGTCTCGCTGACGGTCTCCGATCCGGAAATGAACCAGATCCAGCTCTACGACCTGGCCTACAACACGATCGAACCGCAGCTCGAACAGCTCCCCAATGTCTCCCAGGCGACGGTGAACGGCGGAAAGGTTCGCCAGATCAACATCAATGTCGATCCCCGCGAGCTTCTGGCCCGGAACCTTTCGATGATCCAGGTCGTGAACGCCGTCAATCTGTCCAACCTGATCCTGCCCTCCGGTGACATCAAGATCGGGAGCAAGGACTACAATCTTTTTGTCAACACCCAGATTAGCCGGAACCTGGTCGACGTCCTGAGAAATGTCCCGGTGACGACGCAGGCGACCCCGGACGGACGGACGGTTCCTGTCTTCGTCAAGGACTTCGCCCGGGTCGCGGATTCGGCCGAAACCCAGACAAACCTGGTGCGGGTCAACGGAGAGAACGCCGTCTACCTGTCGGTGAACAAGCAACCCGGCTCGAATACGGTGGCGGTCGTCGATGCGGTCAGAGGGGCCATTCCCCACCTCCGGGGGCTCCCCAAGGGAGTTCATCTCGACACCTTTTTCGACCAGTCCACCTATATCCGCCAGTCGATACGGGGGCTCTACCACGAGTCGGTCCAGGGGGCGATCCTCGCCGTCATTGTCATTTTGCTCTTTCTCGGAAGCCTTCGCGCCACCTTCATCATCGGAGTGGCGATCCCGCTATCGGCCCTGGTGGCCCTCATCTTTCTCTATTTCACCCACGAGACTCTTAACATTTTTACCTTTGGCGGACTGGCACTGGGGATCGGCCGGCTCGTGGACGATTCGATCGTCGAGCTCGAAAATATCTTTCGCCATTTTTCGATTCGCGAAGAGAGTCGTCCCGTTGCCCTTCTGACGGCGGCCCGCGAGGTCGCCATGCCGATTCTGGCCTCTACGATCACGACGGTCATCGTCTTCTTCCCTATCGTCTTCATGGAAGGAATCGGTCGTCTTCTCTTTACCCCCATGGCGCTGACCATTACCTTTGCCCTCTTTGCCTCCTTTTTCGTCTCCCGGACGGTGACGCCTCTTTTGTGCTATCGATTCCTGAAGGGAGGGGAGGCCCCTTCCGGAGGAGGGAAGGAGAGCCCTCTTCGTCGTTTTTTTACCCGGGTGGAGGTCGGCTACCAGGAGATCCTGACCTATTCTTTGGGGCACAGAAAAAAAGTCTATGTGGCGATGACCGTAATCTTCTTTCTCACTCTTCCTCTTTTAAAGGGAATCGGGACCGAGTTCTTTCCCTCGCCGGACGAGAGCCAGTTCACAGTCAATATTCAGGAGCCCCCAGGCACGCGCATTGAAATTACGACCAAGACCGCCCTAAAGATCGAGGATCTCGTCAAGAAAACCCTCCCCCCCGGAGAAATCCGGCTCGTCGCCTCGAACATTGGACTCCGCAGTACGGCCGGCCGGGGAACAAACGGCGCCGCCTCGGTCTTCACCTCCAACACGGGCCCCGATACCGGGTTCGTCCAGGTGAACCTCGTCGACCCGGAGAAGCGCAGCGAAAGCTCCGACCAGGCGATGGAGCGGGTCCGGAAGGCGGTTGCGGGTCTCTTCCCGGGTGTGAGGATCTACTTCATGCCGGGAGGGCTCATAGAACGGATCATCAACTTCGGCTATCAGGGGATCATCAACCTCGAGGTCTACGGGTATGATCTGAAGACGGGAGAGGATCTCTCCTACCGGCTGGCCCGGGAGATGGGGAAGATTCCCGGAGTCGGTGACATCCAGGTGCTTCCCAACGACTTTCACTACCCCACATACAACGTGAGGATCGACCGGGTGAAGGCCAGGATACTGGGTCTCTCCGTCTCCGATATCGCCTCGACCGTCCTGTGGAGCTTCGTCGGCAACGAGAACAATCCCTCGATCTACACCGATCCCGCCACGGGAAACGAATACAATATCGTCGTCCAGTTCGACCGCCCCTTCCGCCACTCCCTCGAAGACCTGCAGAACGTCTTTCTCATGACCCCCTCCGGGGAGCCGGTTCTTCTTCGCAATATCGCGACCGTCGTGAAGGGAACCTCGCCCAACGAGGTCGACCGGAAGTACATGACGAGGCTCATCACCATCACCGCCAATCCCGTGAACCGCTCCCTCGGAGATATCGCCCGGGATCTTTCCGCGATGCTCGCCAAGACCCCTCTTCCCGACGGTTTCAGCGTCACAATGGCCGGTCAGATCGCCGAACAGAAGGGAGCCTTTCTTTCGCTCGGCCTGGCCCTCCTCTCCTCGCTCTTTCTCGTCTACATGGTCCTTTCGATCCAGTTCCGCTCCTTCATCGACCCTTTCATCATCATGTTCACGGTTCCGTTGGGGCTCGTCGGGGTCATCTGGATGTTCTTTTTGACGGGGACGAACTTTTCCTCGATCGCCTTCATGGGGGTGATCGTGACGGGGGGGATTGCGGTCAGCAACGGGGTTCTTCTGGTCGATTACACCAACAAGCTGGTCCGGGAGAAGGGGAGAAGTCTGAAAGAGGCGGTAGTGCTGGGAGGCCGGACGCGTCTTCGGCCGGTTCTCATGACGAGCATTGCGACGATCACGGGGCTTTTGCCTATGGCCATCGGACTTGAGGTGGGAAGTTCGAACAGCATGCCCCTGGCCCGGGCAGTCATCGGAGGGTTGAGCTTTTCCACGATCTTTACGCTCGTTCTCATTCCCCTCGTCTACGTCTCTCTCCACGAGTGGCGCGAAAAACGACGAGGCAAGGGCACGACCTTCCCCACTCCGGCGGAATGGGAGAAGGTCGCTCCTGCGAAGAACGACTGATCGACGGCTACTTCTTCTCCTTGAGGGGGGATTCGGACCAGCCTGACGCCAGGATCTGGAGGGCGACCTGCTTCGTCGTCAGGTGGTGGATGTCCGGCTCGTTTCTGACGTAGGCCGACAGGGTGCAATCGAAGGAGACCTCGTCGATGGAGAGCCCGATAAGCTCCCCGCTCTCGATCTCCTTCCTGAAGATGCTGTTGGGAAAGATCCCGACGCCGAATCCGGATAGCAGTGCCTTTCGGAGAACGTCGACCTCTCCCGTATCGATCCCGAGCTTCGTCTTGAGTCCGAGCTTATGAAGCTTCTCCTCAATCGGCCGCCGGATCAGACTGTCCGGGGGAGGGAGCAGGACGGGAAAGTTTTCGAGAATCCGGATATTTCTCTGCCAGCGGTCCTTTGAGAGTCCCGGTGATCCCAGAACGAGGGTCTTTGCCCTTTCGACGGGCAGGTTGCGGATCTCGGCGGGATTGGCGAAGGGGGGTGGGGTGTCATTCATGTGATAGAACATGACGATGTCGGCCTGACCGCTTTCGAGTTCAGAGACAAGATCCTTCTCTGCTCCGTGAAAGGCCTTCACAGGGATTCTCTTCTGGAATGTTCCGTGAAGATAGTGCTGGAGAAATCTTTCCCTGTTCTGGGGGGCGCCGAACCCGGTTCCGATGCGGAGAGACTCCGTCTTCGTCAGCGGGGTGAAGGAGTGGAGAAGTGACTCCGAACGATTGACCCGTGCTATGATTTCAAGAGCGAGTTCGCGGAAGAGAAATCCTGCCTGGCTCAGATAGACCCGTCGTCCGATCCGGTTGAAGAGGCTGACATCGAGCTCCCTTTCCAGAAGCTGGATCTGCGTGCTGACAGCCGGCTGGGTGACGGAAAGGGTCCGGGCCGCCCTTGTAAAGTTCAGGGATTCGCCGACGACGAGAAATGTTTGAATCTGCGACAGGGTCATTCTTTAGTCCTTCCGAGTGTTAGGCTCCCGAAGATTCGGTAGCGGGGATCTTTTTCGGGATGAAAACCGAATTTTTAAACTTTTTCATTATACATTTCTTCCGGTTCATACTTCAATAATTTTTTTTTGTCATAGTGGGGTCGAGCAAAAAACGGATGCCCGAGAGGTTCTGTTGAATTTTTATTTCCGCTCCTTTCTGATTCTTTTTATAGTGACCTTATCGCTTTCGTCTTATGCTTTACCCATGGATTTTCCCGGGGCATTGGCCGATGCGGAAGATCTTCCGGAGAGCACCTCCGGAGCCTCAGCCTCCTTCGACAGGCCGTTTCGACTGACTCTTCGGGCAGCTCTCGGGATCGCCCTCAGGTCCTATCCCGGGATCGGGGCTGCCCAGCAGGGAGTTCTCGCCTCGAAGGCCGGAATAGGCGTGGCCCAAAGCCAGTATTATCCGACCCTCTCCGGCGCGACGACCTATACGCGCGAGACGGGAAACTTCGGTCCCCAGCCGGGGTTCCCCTTCACCATTCCCGAGTCCCCCGTCTCCTTCGACTTCTACCAGGCCCAACTGACACTCTCCGAGACGCTCTTTTCCTTTGGCCGCCGGCGCTCGCAGGTCAGCCAGAACCGACATCTCTACAACGCCTCCAGAAGTCAGCACCGGCAAACACTCCAGGACACTGTCCTGAATGTCGAGAAGGCCTTCTTCCTCGTCCTGAAGGACCAGAATCTCGTGGCGGTGGACGAATTGACGATTGCCGACTACCGGATTCAGGAGGAGGTCGCCCGGGTCCGCTACAAGGATGGAGTGGCGACCTCCTACGATGTGCTCAATGCCCGGGTCAACCTCTCGAACGCTCGCCTCTCCCGGGTGACGGACAAGAATCAGGAGAGGATCGACCGCCTCGGCCTCGACCGGGCGATGGGCGTGGTGGCCCACGCCTCCTATCGGGTGGTTGCGCCGTCGCACCTCTCCTCTCCGCATCTGGACCCTGACAGAGATGTTGCGCTGGCACTTTCCCACAGGCCGGACCTCAAGACGCTGACAGAGCAGGCGCTTGCCCAGAAGCAGGTGGTCAAGTTCAACCAGGCGCAGTTCTTCCCGACAGTCCAGACAGTCGGCGCCTACAGCCTCGACAGCGAATTCTTTCCCCTCGTCTACAACTGGTCGGTCGGGACGACTCTGACCATCCCCATCTTCAACGGTTTCCAGTTCGTGCACCAGACACAAATGGCCAGGGCCCAGATGCGCCAGATGATTTTTCAAAGGGAGGATAAAAGGCAGCAGGCGATCGTCGAGGTTCGCTCCGACATCCTCAATATCAAAACATACCGGCAAAAGGTAGCGGCCGACCGGGAGATCGTCGCCCAGGCCCGTCAGAACCTCTATCTGGCGGAAAACCAGTTCCGTGTCGGGACCGGTACCTCGGTCGCGGTCACCCAGTCTGAGCGGGACCTGGCCAGTGCGCGGTCGAACCTGGTCAGGGACCGGGCCGATCTTTCGATCGCCATCGCCCAACTTCGACACGACCAGGGAATCAACCTCGACCCCGGAACACATCGCATTCCCAGGGATCTCCCATGAGCTTCTCCTCAAGAGTGCGAAGATGGACGATGGTCGGGTTCGTGGCCTTTATTCTTTTCGATCTTCTTCTTGCCCCCCGTTCCCGGGCGGATTCGGGGGCCATGATGCCTCTCCCCGCATCGCCGGGGCTCCCCCGTGTCGCGGGAACACACTCCGGACCGGCGACCGACCGATGGTCTCTTTCTCCGACCTATTCCTTCTATCTTCTCCCGGGCGGAGGGCTTTCCCGGTACATCGACCAGGCGATGGGGGTCGGCGGGGAACTCTCCTACCGGCTGGGGGACCTTCCTTCCGGGGGAACGCCGGAGAGCCTTTCTTCGCACTTTCGTGTACTGGGCGACTTTTCCTACTTTCAGATGACGCCGGGAGCCAATCTGGCGCCTCCGGCCTCTGGGGGATTTTTTTCCTCCTCCTCGCCGTCCTCTATTCCTCCCGCTCCCGGATCGGCCTCCGTTACGGGCTTTATCGTTCGTGCGGGGCTGGCCTACGACATCTTCGGGATGGTTCCCGACTCCCTGGGGATCCACCGGATCCTTGCTCCCTATGTGCGCATTGATGTGGGGGGTGTCGACTGGGCGGTTTCGAACATCCCGGGGATCTCCGGCCATCCTTACGGGGGGCTCATCGATGCAGGTGCCGGACTCTCCCTCTCCCTCCCGGGCTACCCCCTGGGCGTCTTTTTCGAGGCCGACCCGACCCTCTTCGATCTTTCAAACAACGTCATGACCATTTTGCCTCTCGTTGCTGGTATCATGGTGAGGTTCTGACGGAGCCCCAAGGGGCATGACTCTTTTGGAGACAATGCATATGGACCAGAATTCGACAGAGAAAAAGAGCGGGCCGGACAACAGGTTTCGCCTTCCAAAGAGCTTCATCATTCTTGGAGGAGGATCGATCCTTGTCATGGCGGCCGGGGTCGTTTACACGATTTTCTTTTACCTCTCCCTCCCCAATCATCACGATTTCGACTCGGCGGGGCAGGCGATCCGGCATGTGCCCCTTCCTGTTCCCCCCACGAGTTTTTTTCCCTCGGGGAAGGGACCGGCGGTCGACAGCTTCGCCTCAAAGGACTTTGATCTGCAAGTCGGGGGGGTGACAAAGACTCCGACCGGCTTCGACGTGTCGATGGCCTTGACTGCCAGGACGGACGGGCCCGCCAGTGAAGGTCTCTCCCTGGCCGTGGCGGGAACGCCCCGGTGGGTCGACTCCCGGAGGAACTCCGGAAAGGGGGAGGCCTCCCTGTCGACGGCGACGCTTTTCAAAAAGGGGCTCCCCGGAAGCTTCACCATCCATTTTTCAAGGATGCCGACCGCTCCGGTCTTCGATCTTTATCTGGGGCTCGTCGGAACCCGCGGCATCAAGGGGGACCGCTTTCTGATCCATTTCAAAAACATCGCCACGCCCCGGACGCATTCCTGATGGGCGAGTCCGGCGGGGAGGTGCTCGTTTCGGAGAAGGTATCCAAGCGCTATCTCCCGGGAGGCCCCTTTGCGGTCAAGGAGGTCGATCTCCGGCTTCGGGCCGGGGAGGTCGTGAGTATGGTGGGGCCCAACGGAGCAGGAAAGTCGACCCTCGTTCAGATGATGCTGGGGCTTCTCATTCCCGATGGGGGGAGTATCCGGATCTTTGGCCGGGACGTCGTCGCTGAAAGGCGTCGGATCGCCCACCGGATCAACTATGCCTCCACCGACCTAAGCCTTCCCTACGCCTTGACCGTCAGGGAGAACCTTTTGACCTACGCCCTCATCTACAACATGAAAAGGCCCCGGGAGAGAGTCTCCCGCCTTCTGGCCCTTCTTGGCCTCGAGTCGTTTGCCGACCGGAAGGTCGGCGCTCTTTCGACCGGACAGGTGGCGCGCATGGGGATCGCCAAGGCGCTTGTCAACGATCCGGAGATCCTCTTTCTCGACGAACCCACGGCGACCCTCGATCCCGAGGTCTCCGGCCAGCTTCGCCACCTCCTTGCCGGGATGGTGCGGGAGAGGGGGATGGCGCTCCTCTATACCTCCCACAACATGCGGGAGGTGGAGCGCTTTTCCGACCGTATCGTCCTCATGCGCGAAGGGGAGATCGCCGCCCAGGGAACGGCCGCCTCTCTCATGGAACGCTACAAGACACAGGATCTCGAGGCCCTTTTTCTTCTTCTGGCCGAAAGGAAGGATGTGGCCGTTGCCTGACGGACCGGAGCCGGTCTCCCTCTTCGCCTGGCGTCCCATGGCCGGGATCCTCTACCGGCAGGCGGTCCTCTATCGCCGCTCGCTTCCGCGGTGGATGGAGATCTTCTACTGGCCGCTCCTCGACCTTCTCGTCTGGGGTTTTTTGACGCTCTATCTCAAGCGCATCCCCTCCTTTCTTCCCTCGGCCGTCGTCTCCCTTCTCGGGGCACTCCTTCTCTGGGACATGCTCTACAGGGCCCAGCAGGGGATCTCGGTCATGTTTCTCGAAGAGATCTGGTCTAGAAATCTGATCCACCTTCTCGTCGCGCCGGTCACTCCGTACCATATCGTTTTCGCGGCCATTGTCTCGAGCTTCGGCAAGGTCCTCCTCTCCTCGACGGTCGCCGCGACCCTGGCCTACTTTCTGTTTTCCTTCAAGATCTTTTCGCTCGGGATCGACCTTCTTTTTTTTATCGGGGCCCTGCTTGCCATGGGGTGGGCCCTGGGCATCATGACGACGGCGGTCATTCTTCGATTCGGGCAGGAGGCGGAGGTCCTGGCCTGGGGCGTCATCTTTCTCTTCCAGCCATTTTCCGCGGTCTTCAATCCCGTCGCCGTCCTTCCTCCGTTTGCGGCGGCTCTCTCGCATATCGTTCCGGCCTCCTACGTCTTCGAGGGGATGCGGTCTCTTTTGACGGTGGGGACCATGCCCCTTCGGGACCTTTTTATGGCCTATCTTCTTGACGGCGTCTATATGGCCGGAGCAGTCTTTCTCTATGCCGGCGTGATCCGGCGCGCTCGCAGAAGGGGCTTTCACCTGAAGCTCGGATCCTGACCGCCGGAGTTTTCTTCGACCATTCTCATGAGAAAGGATTGCATTTTATGGCAAAGCGCCCTGTCGTCGCGGCCACTGTCGCGGATATCATCCGGGAAACACCCCGGGTCTCGACCTTTGTTCTGGAGTTTCCGCCCGGGACGGATTTTTCTTTCAGGTCGGGCCAGTTTGCCATGCTCTCGCTTCCGGACTTCTTAAATGACAAGGGCCGTCCCGTCCGCCGGGCCTACTCCATCGCCTCCTCTCCCCCCGAGCTTCTTGACCGAAGGATTGCCTTCACCATCACCCGGAAAGGGGAGGGGGGATATTTTTCCAACCGCATCCACGAAGCCCATGTCGGGGATCCCGCCCTGGTGGAAGGCCCTTACGGGAACTCCTTCGTCCTTGATTCCCTCGACCCGCGCCCCCATCTCTTTCTTGCGGCAGGGAGCGGAATTGCCCCCCTGCGCTCAATGATCCGGACGCTTCTTTCCGGGAAGACTCCTCCTCCGATCGAACTCCTCTACGGATTTCGCGACCGGGAGGACTTCATCTACGCCGATGAGATGAAAGAGTACGAGAAGGCCGTTCCCGGATTCACCCTTCGCGTCGCCCACTCCCGTCCCTCTCCGGGCTGGTCCGGTCATTCGGGACGGGTTCCCGAGATTCTCCCCCGCCTCTATCCGTCCTACCAGGGGCAGGTTGTCTATATTTGCGGACATCCGGAGATGGTGACATCAACTTATTCATGGCTCAAGACCGCCGGGTTCCCGGACGAATCAATCCGCAAGGAGCAATGGTAGATCCCCCGAAGAGGAGTCCTGTCATGGAAAACAATCCCTTTTCCTCTCCGGAGCAGGCTCCGGGAAGAGCCTCCGGTCCTCGGCGATCAGGTTGGCGGCGGACGGTCGGGGCGGTCTTTGTTCTTGTGGTCCTCGTTCCCGCACTCTTCCTCTTTGTTTTCTACTATCGCGAGGTCTCGGTCACCTACTATATGACCCGCAACCCCCTCGAACCGGCCTCCGTCCATCTCGCTTCCCGCATGGAGGCGATCCTTCTGGGAAACATGCGGGCACTTTCTGCGGTCGCACACCAGATCCGATGGTCGGCGACTTCCCCCTCCGAAAAGTCCTTACGGAATGTGCTGGGGCGGTATATTCGGGAGGGAGATCTTGCGGCCTATGCAGGATTTTCCGTGGTCGACTCAAAGGGGAGGGTCCTGGCTCTTCTGGACCGGCGCGATATCGATCCCTATGTCCAGAGGGCGCGCGATCTTGCCGCAGAGCTTGTGGCTCGCGGGGGAAGCTTTCGCACAACGACGATTGTGATCCCCGGAACACACCCCGAAGTCATCTTGATGACGGCTGTTCGGACCGGAAGGAGGGCTTCGGGAGGCGGGGGAGTCCTCGTGGCTCTCCGGAACCTGTCGGGGGAGATGGACAAATATCTCCCGGTTCCCAGATTCCGCGGGACCCCCGGCCGCTCCTATCTGCTCTCTTCCGACGGTCTTGTCCTGGCCTCTTCCGACCCGGCGATGGTCGGCCTCAATCTTCATAACCTCGGGAGGGGAGCCCTTCTTGATGTTTTCTCGAAGGGGAGGGCAGGGACGGTGACTGCAACGGTCGACGGCGTCAAGACCACCTTCGGTTCGGCGCTTCTTGTCGCCATGACGGGGATTGCTCCTATGCCCTGGCTTTCGGTTCTGGAGGCCCCCAAAGCCTCCATCGACGATCAGGTCGCCCGGACCCGCCTGAACATGGATCTGATCGTTTTTCTTCTTGTCCCGGCCTTTTTCCTCATTATTCTTTTTATTCTCTACAAGAGCTTTCGTCCCTAGCCGGGAATGGCCCGGAATCGGGAGAATATCGCCGGGCTTTCGGAGGCTCAGGAGGGGGCGCCGGGCGTTGTCCACATCACCGTATATCAGATGCCTTCGATATGGGTAATGGGCTGAGCTTAAGGCGGGACGATCTCAGTGTGGTGGAGTAAACCCAGAACGAGGTATGATGACAAGGTATCCGCATGGCGGAAGGAGGCTTCGATGAAAACAGCCATTCTCAAAGAATGGAGCTACGAGGAGTTCATGTCGCTCCCGGAAGGGGGTCCCTTTCGCTACGAGATCATCGATGGAGAACTCTGCATGACCCCGTCCCCCAATACTCGACATCAGGAAATTTCCAAAAACCTGTTTATGAACTCTCCCGCCACTAAGCTGACGCTGTAGTGGGGGTTTCCGATCTCACGAGCGGACGTTCCTCTTTCGCCGAGGATGCGCGAAGGCATTTGGGCCTTTGCGTCTTATGATCCTCTCCGGAGGCTTTGACTTCGGACAGTTCCTGCCCTAGTTGTTTCTCTTTTCCGATCCCGCACCGCCGGACCCGTTTCTTCTGAATATCCCCCTCC
>Ga0078972_1005426_pt1 | contig 32410 bp, 34 predicted proteins | sample YelNatPaOPGAMG01_FD_67568 | JGI IMG/M metagenome (GOLD analysis project Ga0078972, IMG submission 67568) | Hot spring thermophilic microbial communities from Obsidian Pool, Yellowstone National Park, USA - OP-RAMG-01 (SPADES assembly) (version 2) | ecosystem: Environmental > Aquatic > Thermal...
AGGGGATGTTCCGGGAAAACCCTTACTTTCGTAAAAGGCCGGTCGACGGCGAATTGGTGGTCGTTCTGCGGGGGCGCTATCCCCGCCGGGGACTGGCCCTGATCCCGCAGATTTCCCGGGCCGTGCGGGCGGGAGAGATTCACGAACTGATCCTGACCGCCGAAGAAACCGGCCCCGGCCGCCGGGTGGAGGCCATCTCCTACCTGGGCTTCTTCGAAGTGTCCCGGGGCGGGGTGCTGACCACCGGCGACCTGGTCTACGTGAACGGGCAGGGCATCGGCCGCCTGGCCGGGTTTGACGAAACCCACATGCCCAACCATTTGAACATCGTCATCCAAAGCGACGACGGCCGGGACGGGGCGGAAAGGGAACTTCGCCCCGGGGCGCCGGTGACGTTGACCATGGCCGACCTTCAGGACCTTTAGTCAGGGGGTGTATTTTTGAAAACGGGGTTCATCGGCTACGGCAACATGGGCGGGGCCCTGTTGCGCAGTCTCCTGGCCGCGGGGGCCATCGACGCCGGCGATGTCATGGTATCGACCAGAACGGGCAGCCGGCTGGAAGGGCTGTTGAAGGAATATCCGGGCCTGGCAACCGGGACCAACGTCGCGGTGGCCCGGGAGTGTGCCAGGCTGTTCATCTGCGTGCGCACGGGCGAGGTCAAGGGCGTCATGGAGGAAATCGCCCCCCATTTGCACCGTGACGCGCACCTGGTCTACATTTGCGCCGGCCTGGAGATCAAGAACCTGGCCAAGTTGTTTGCGGGCAAGATAACCAAGGTTGTTCCCAGCATGACGTCCGAAGTCGGGGCGGGGGTATCGCTGGTATGCCATAACGGCCTGGTTGATGAAAAGGACCGGGCATCCGTCGAGGCCATGCTGGGGAAGATCGGCAGGGTGAAAACGATCCCCGAGGATCATTTCGAAGTCGGGGCCGATTTGACCAGTTGCGCCCCGGCCTTTATCGCCTGTCTTTGTGAAGAGTTCGCGCGCGCCGGGGCCCGGCACAGTGATTTTACGGTCGACGAGGCCTGGGAGATGGTCGTCGCCACCCTGTACGGCACGGCCAAACTCCTGTTTGAAAAGCAAACGGGCTCCGGTGAAATCATCCGGAAGGTCGCCACCCCCGGCGGCATCAGCGCCGAGGGACTGAAAGTCCTGGCCCGGGAATTGCCGGCGGTGTTCGACCGTTTGTTCGAGGCCACCCTCAAAAAACACGAAACGGTCAAGGAAGCCGTGTCCGCGGAATATACCCGCCGGGACTAGCCGGTCTTCCTCTGAAGAGTCGGTCTTTTCAGGTTGGAGGGCCTTCCGGAAGGCGCGTCCAGGTGTCTGGGGCCGGCCGTGGTGGCCGGCGCGTAACGGATTGCACCCTGGAGCGCGCGGCGCCGCCCCGGCGGGGCCGGTATCCCGCGCTCGTTCCGGCCAACGCCTTGCTCCGTTTTTCCCAAGATAATTTTTTTAGCCACGCATTGCCGCGTGCGAAGGCCTTCCGGTGCCGCCCCCGGGGCAAAAGCGCGTCATGCGGCTTCCTGCATCCGGGAGGGCTGGCCGGGCTCTCCGGAGACACCGGGCACGAACCGGCTATCGAACCGGCAACAGTGTAGGGTAAAATGGAAAACACCAGTAAACGCCGTAAAGTGATCCAATTCACAAGAAAATGTGCGCCTGGTTGCAAAGGGATTGCCCCCTTTCATTTTCCCTGGTATAATGAATTGCCGGAATGTGTGGGCATGTTCGATTGCCAGGGAGGTTGGAGCGATGGCGGGGGAAGGCAATCAAACCGTCGGTCGGGTGATGGTTCCGCTTTCCGAGTACCCGTGGGTATATGATGACGATACGCTCAGGGACGCCATCGACGTCCTCAGAAGACACCGCCTGGGCCGGGCCCAGGCGCATCGCTCCCTCCTGGTGTTCAGCCGGACGGAAAAGATACAGGGAGAGGAAAGACTGGTCGGCATCCTTACGATAAGGGATTTTTTCAACGCCATTCAAAGGAACCGGCTGGTATCGAAGAACTGGGTGTCCCTGAGCATGGGTTGGGCCTGTTTCTACCGTAAGGATCCCCTCGAGGAGAGTCTGGCCATCAAGGTGAAGAGCGTCCTTCGTCCCCTGGTGAAGGCCTATGCCCAGGTGGACGATCCCCTGACGCGGGCCGTCGAACTGATGATGACCCAAAAGGTCAACCTGGTACCGGTTTTCCACAACAATAAGGTGGCCGGCATTATCAGGGCCGTGGATATCCTGGATTCCATCGCCGACATGCTCGTATCCGGGGATCAACTGCCGGGAGCCAACCGCGGGGAGGGGCGCCCGGATCCCGTTCCCGAAAGGGGAAGCCTGTGGTCGCTTTGGTCTCCGGTGCCGATGCCTCTCCCGGCAGGGCAATAGAAGAGTATGCCGCGCCAGCGGCCGCAAGGAAAAAAGGAGCCCGCTCACCGGGCTCCTTTTGTTTGACGTTTCCTCGTCGATCTCGGTGGAAAAAACGTTGACATATCGCGCGAAACATGGTCTAATTATTTTGTCGGAATTATGGGGCAAAAGGAGGAAGAGGTATTGTCCGTACATAATCCGGAGATCGAAAAGGTCCTGGGTTGCATGCCCTACATCAGGCAGTTGTGCGGCGAGGAGGCCGCCATAGCGGTAAGCGACAGCGAAAAGTATGTTTTCCACGAGGACGGCACGGTCCTCAAACTGCCGGTGCGGATCGGGGAACCGGTCAAGGAGGGCGGCATAGTCGACGCGGTGATCAAAGCGGGCAACCGGGTCGTGAAGCGGATACCCCGGGAGGTCATGGGCATTCCCTACATCGGCAAGGCCGTCCCCATTGTGGAGGAAGGCCGGGTCGTGGGGGCCATAGCGGCCTCGGTGCCGGTGGAGACGGAGGAGCGGCTGAATCAGATCGCCCGTCAAATGAACTCCTCCGTGGAAGCAGTATCAAACGGTTCGCAGGGATTCGCCGCGTCCAGCGAGGAACTGGCGGCCACGGCCTCCGAACTGGCCACCAACACCGAGAGTATCCGCGAAGATGTCAAGGATATGGACGTCATCGTCAACCTGATCATGGACATCGCCTCCCAGACCCACCTGCTGGGCCTAAACGCCGCCATCGAGGCGGCGCGGGCGGGGGAACAGGGGCGCGGCTTCAACGTCGTGGCCGACGAAATCCGCAAGCTGGCCGCCCGCACCCAGACCTCGGCCAAGGAGGTCACGGCCAAACTGAACCGCATCCAAAAGAACATTGAGGCGTTATCCGACCACGTCCTCCAGATCTCCTCCGTTTCCCAGGAACAGGCCGCCACGTCCGAGGAGATCACTTCCAGCATCCAGAGCCTGACCCCGGTGGCCCGCGAACTGGTCTCCATTTCCGACGAACTCCTGAAATAAGCGGCTGGAGCCGGAAAGGGGCGACCGGGGAAGCCGGCCGCCCTTCTAGCCTTCCCCGGCCCGGGTGTCGAGCCGCTCCAGCATGCTGGCGGTGGCCCGCGCGGAGCGTAGGATGACCCCCTGCAACAGATCCAATATTTCCAGGACCTCCGGGTTTTTGATCCAGTAGATCACCCGGAGGCCGTCCTTCCTGCTGTCCAAAACCCCGTTCTTCTTGAGGACCGCCAAATGCTGCGAAATATTGGACTGCTCCAGTTGCAGGGCGGGGAATATCTCGCACACGCAGCGCTCGCCGTGGCGCAGGAACTCGATGACGCTGATCCGGGTGGGATGGGCCATCGCCTTGAGCATGTCCGCCTTCAGGCGGTTGATATGGCTGTCCGTGCTGTGCACCACCTTCCTGGCCCGAGTACACCTTTCACCTGTTATTATATTGCCTGACGTTGCGTGCGGACAAGGGGGTTTCTTCCCGTAACCCTTCATTCCCGCCAGGCATAAGATGGCCTGAGGATGGAAGGGAGGTGGCGGGAAGTGCGCGCACTTCTGGAAATGTTACAAAAATCCCGGCACCGGCTGCTGGGTCTGAACAACGTGGCCGGGGTCGGGGTGGGATACAAGCGGGTCGGCGACCAATCCACCGGTCAACCGGCCGTTATCGTCTTCGTGGAAAAAAAACTGCCCAAAGCCGAAATCAGGGCGGAACACCAGGTGCCTTTCCAGATGGAGGGCATCGATACCGACGTCGTCGAAATCGGCAAGGTCCGGCTTTTGAACGGGGCCCGCACCGCTTTGAGCAGACCGGCCCGCCCGGGGGTCTCCATCGGCCACTACCTGGTGACGGCCGGCACTCTCGGAGCCGTGGTCAGGGACCGGGCCAGCGGGCGAGCCTTGATCCTTTCCAACAACCACATCCTGGCCAACGGCACCAACGGGTTTGACGGGCGGGCCAAAAAGGGCGATCCCATTTACCAGCCCGGTCCCTACGACGGGGGCGGCGAAAAGGACCGCATCGCTTCCCTCTACCGGTGGGTGGGGGTGACGAGGTCCGAAGAGGAAGCGCTCCACTGTCCCGTGGCCCAGGCGGCGGCCCAGCGCGCCTCCGCTTTTCTGGCCCTCTGGCGCCCGGATTACCGGTTGAAACTGTTCAAGACGTTCGGCGCCGAGAACATCGTCGATTGCGCGGTGGCCCTGCCGGACGCGCCGCACCTGGTCGACCCGGCCATACTGGATATCGGGCCGGTGCGGGGCTCCAACGATGTGGAAGTGGGGGAGGCGGTGCAAAAGAGCGGGCGTACCACCGGCGTGACCAGTGGAACGGTGGTCGCCATCGGCACCAGCCTGAAAGTGGTCATGGATAACGAACAGGAAGCCTGGTTTGGCGACCAGGTGGTTTCCAACATGAAATCGGGTCCGGGGGACAGCGGGTCACTGGTGGTCAACGGCCGGAACCAGGCCGTGGGCCTGCTCTTCGCCGGTTCGGAAAAGTATTCGGTGTTCAACCGTATCCAAAACGTTGTCGACGCCCTGGAGGTGGACTTTCCTTCGTAGTCGCTCATCGGTCGGGAGGAGATACCAGTGGCGCCCTGGCACGACGAAGTCTTCCTGGCTTTCCTGAATGAAGAAATCTACGCCATCGGACCGCGTTTGAAGAACAGGGACGACGCCCGGGCCTACATCGGCAATATCCTGAGCGAGCTTTCCGGCAATCCGCGCGAGGGCGGGCGCCTGCTCCTTTTGAGGGATGACGCCGGCCACCACGCCCTGGTGCTGGAGGGATCGACCGGCCGCCGGCACTTGGCGCGTCTGGATGAATTCACCCTGCACCGGCTCAAAAGGTCCATGGGCCGGCGCTTCGTAATCCTGACCGGTTTCGTGGAAAGCGCCGACGGCAACCTGGAGTGCCTGGCCCTCACCGACGGGCTGGGAGCCGTCCTGTACGCTACGTAGGGCCGGGCGAAACAGTCGGCCGGAAAGGGTGGAGGGCAGCGGTGGGTAATGCACGGCACAATCCCCCCGCCGTGCGGCGGGCCGGCGGGCGGTCCTTCCAGGCCGGCCGGGCCTTCGGCTACAACCTGGGGCACGCCTTGGGCTTCGAGGCCGGCTACGACAAGGGCTACGCCGAAGGCAGCACGCTGGGGTACAATAACGGGTTTCTGCAGGCCCTGCGCCTGGTGGAGGGTGAGCAGGGGGTGACTGCCGTGATGGAAACCGCGCTGCTTTTGCTGGAGAGACTGGCGGCGGCCGGGGCGGTGACCATCACCCTGTCCGGGGCGGCCCGGCGGGAGGCCGCCGCCCTCTTCGCCCTCCTGGGGGCCGCCGTCCGTCTGACTGAAGGGGATCCCGGGTCTTAGTCCCTTTTTTGCGCGGCGGGGGAAGATTCCGTACCGGGCCGACATATATTGAAATGCGGGTTTTTTAAGGGGGTATGAATGTGGATCTGGCCAAGATGGTGGAGCAGGTGCAAAAATTGCAGTCGGATCTGCGCAAGATGACCGTCGAAGCCACCTCGGGGGGCGCCGTCAGCGTACAGATGAACGGGCGTCAGGAACTGTTGCAGGTCACGGTTTTCGACGCGGCCTACCGGTTGGACAACAGGGCCCTGGCCGGTTGTATCATGGAAGCGTTCAACCAGGCGCTGGAGAAATCCCGGCAAAAGGTCCGGGACGAAGTGACCAAATACACCGGGGGCCTGAACCTGTCCAACCTGTCCGACTTGATTTAGGGCCGTGCTCGGGGAGGGGGTAGGGAGGGACGCCGGTGGAGAAGGATGCGGGCGGGCCGGAAGGCGTCCTTTTCGGCTTGCTGGAATGGCAGGCCAGGACGGGTTTGGACCAGACCAACCTGCTGATCCTGCTCTGCCTGGTCAATCTCACCCTCATTCTGGGCCTGGTACACCGTCACCTGGGGGGGGAGGCCTGGTCGGTACCCGGTACCGGCGGCGATTCCCCGGGTGGCGCCGGTCTTCTGTCCGCCCTGGGCGGCGGAATGGAGGGGCTGCTCAAGATGGCCGGCCCGTTGCTGAAGGACATCGATCCGACCATGCTTCTGGCGCTGGCGGGTCCCCTTCTGGGGGCCCTGGGCGACAAGAAGGGGTCGCCCGGCCCGGCGGCCACATCCTGAGGAAGAGGAGGGGAATCGAGTTTGGCCGAAGAGGGGACCGGGCACGAGGAACTGGTGCGGCTGCTTCTCGAATACCGGCAGCGGCACGGCGAGGGTGACGGCTGGCTCTTGCTGGCCCTGGCCCTGGTCGCCCTGGACCGGATGGTCCGCCTGGTCGAGCAAAGGGCCGCCTCGGGAGCGCCGGCCGGAAAAGAGGGCAGTTCCGGCAAGGGTTTGGCCGACCTTCTTTCCGCCTTCGGTCCCCTCATGAGTTCCTTCAAACCGGCGCCGCGCCCCGACCCCGCGACGTCCCCGCCGGCGGAACCCGGGCCGCCGCCACCCGTGCCCGACGATCCTCCGGCATCCCCCCGGCCGCCCAGAAACGAGGTCATCAAGTGGGACCCCCGCCTGGTGGGCGGGGCCCGGAAATAGGGAACCGGGTCCGTCTGCCGCCGGGGCCGAAACCTCCGGCTCTTTGCCGATGTTGGCCGGGAAATCGGGAGCCGCTTGCCAAAGGCAGGCGGCTCCCGATTTCCCGGATTATGGATGATTGAACGGAATTAGCGCTTCTTTTTTATCTTTCCTTTACCCCCGCCACCGTTTTCTTTATACAAAATTTACTCCGGCCATTTTATAATGGTCCCGTATCTTCCATGGACCGGGGGTGGCATAAAGAGGAAGGACACCGGGATCCTTAGCCGGTCTCGGCGGCAGGGTTTCCGACCATACTAAACCAGCGTATTCGATCACCGGGGCCGGCGTCCCCGGCCCACAAAGAGAAAGACGCGAGGAGTGCGGGTTTTGACCGAAAAACAAAACCGGGGCGGAAACGGCCGCGGTCCGGCCCCCCGGCATGAACTGGCCAGGGTACTGGGCGTACCGGGCCTTTTTGCCATCGGTTACGGCAACGTGGGTTCTTCCATTTACTATGCCCTGGGCGTCACCTCGCTTTACGCCCTCGGCGCCACCCCCATCATCCTCATGCTGGGCGGCCTTTTCTTTGCTTTTACAGCCATGAGCTACGCCGAGGGTACGGCCCTCATTCCGGAGGCCGGCGGCTCCTCCAGCTTCGCCCGGCGGGCCTTCAACGAGTTTCTTTCCTTTTTCGCCGCCTGGGCCCTGCTGCTCGACTTCATCGTCACCATCGCCATCAGCGCCTTCACCGCCTCCGGCTACCTGGGCTACTTCCTGCCGGTCCTGCGGACCTACCCGGCCAATACCGCTTTCGGCATCGGCGTCGTACTCTTTCTCTTGATACTGAACATCCGGGGCGTCAAGGAGACCAGCGCCCTGAACGTGAGCCTGGCCGTGCTGGACATAGCCACCCAGGCCGCGCTGGTCGTCCTGGGGGCGGTGCTTCTGTTCAATCTCCCGCTCCTGGTGCACCAGGTCAGGCTGGGGACGGCGCCCACCTGGCACGAGTTCTTCTACAGCATTTCCATCGCCATGGTTGCCTACACCGGCATCGAGTCGGTGTCCAACATGGCCGAGGAGGCCAAGCGGCCGGAAAAGACCGTGCCGCGAGCCATTGCCCTGACGGTGGTCGTGGTCCTCTTCATGTACGCCGGTCTGTCCGGCATCGCCCTGTCGGCCATGCCCGTCCGGTTCGATCCGGCCACCGGCAAGTACGCCACGGAACTGGCCACCACCTGGCTAAACGACCCCATCGCCGGTATCGTGCACCAGTTGCCGCCCCTTGAGGCCCACATTCTGGCCCCCTGGATCGCCATCCTGGGCACCTCGATCCTGGTCATCGCCACCAACGCCGGTATCCTGGGGGCGTCGCGCCTGACGTTCAGCATGGGGCTGCACTACCAGGTGCCGCCCGTGATGAGCCGGGTCCATCCCCGGTTTCACACGCCGTACGTGGCCATCATCTTTTTCTGTGCCCTGGCCATCGCCCTGATCATCCCCGGGAGCATCGAGCAGATGGCCGACGTGTACGCCTACGGCGCCCTGATGAGCTTTACCATCGCCCATATCTCCATCATCGCGCTCCGGATCAAGGAGCCGCATGTGCCACGGCCCTTCAAGTCCCCGTTGAATATTCCCTTCCGGGGTTACCGGATTCCCCTGACCGCCGTATTGGGCGGGATATGGACCTTCTTCGTGTGGACCATCGTGGCCTTCACCCACCCCATCGGCCGGGTGGTGGGCACGTCCTGGGTGATCGGCGGCCTGGCCACGTACATTATATACAGGCGGGTAATTGGTTTGCCGCTCAACAAAACCACCGAAAGGAGAGAAGCGGAGTGAAAATAATCATCGTGGGGGCGTCCAAGGTGGGCTCCCTGCTGGCCGGGATGATGGCGGGCAATCACGAGGTCACCGTCATCGACGCCAACGCCGAAAGCTTCCACCGTCTGGGCAAGGATTTTCCCGGGCGCCTGGTTCACGGGACCGGCATCGACGAAGGCGTCCTGGAGGAAGCCGGTATCAAGGAGGCGGACGCCCTGGTGGCCGTCACCAACAACATCAACGCCAACCTGGTCATCACCCAGATCGCCCGGGTGATCTACAAGGTGCCCCGGGTATCCACCATGTTGCCGTACGACGAGGCCACCATGGCTCCGTACCAGGATCATTGGGAACATTTCGCCCGGAAGCTCGGCATCAAGATGGTCAACCTGCCCCGACTGGCGGCCCGGGCCTTCGAGAAATGCGTCGGTGGGGAGGTGGCCGAGAAATGTATATAGTCATCGTGGGGGGCGGCAAGGTCGGCAGCAGCCTGGCCCGCACGGTCCTGGAGGAGGGCCACGAGGTCACGCTGATCGAAATGGACCCGGCCCTGGCGGCCAAACTGGCCGAGGAGTTCGGCGAAATCGTGTTGAACAGGGACGCCTCGCACATTCCGGTTCTGGAGGAGGCGGGGTGTGAGCGGGCCGACGTGCTGGTCACGGTCACCGGCAAGGATGAAAGCAACCTCGTCATCAGCCAGCTGGCCACGCAGAGGTTCAAGGTCAAACGGGTCATCGCCCGGGTGAACAACCCGCGCAACCAGCACATTTTCAACGTCCTGGCGGGGAAGGCGGCCACCGTCAGCAGCACCGCGATCATCGCCCGCATGATCGAACGGGAGGTTACCACCCAGGAGATGCACACCGTCCTCTCCTTCGAGCGGGGCGATCTGGACCTGGTGGAGATCGACCTCGGACCGGCCTCGCCGGCGGCGAAGAAGCACGTCAAGGATGTCGTCATGCCGGAGGGGTGCCTTTTGGTCACCGTGATCCGGGGCAGCAAGGTTGTGGTACCCAAAGGGCAGACCGTCCTGCGCGAGGGGGACCGGGTCCTGGCCCTCACCCCGCAGGACAAGTACGGCGAGTTGGAGAAGACCCTATTGGGAGACAGGGGGTGATTCCGTGTTCGCACGAATCCTCATTCCTACCGACGGGTCGCCGGCGGCCGAGGAAGCCTTTCGCTTCGCCTGCACGGTCAACTGGGCCACAGGCGCGGTGATGGAAGCCATCTACGTGTACGAGGTACCACGCAACCTGCCCATTACCCACGCCGTGCCCGCCCTGGTCCAGCCGGGCCGCGACGCCCTGGCCCGGATCGACCGGATCGCCGGGGAACTGAGCGTGCCGGTGACCACCCTCCTGCTCCATTCGCGCTCCGCCGGACAGGCCATCGTGGAAACGGCCCGTGACCGGGGCACGGAACTGATCATCCTGGGCACCCATCCCAAGGCGCGTTTCACGAACCTCCTGATGGGCGGCACCATCACCTTCGTCTATCGCAAGGCTCCCTGCCGCGTCCTGGTCTACCGCGCACCGTAAGTCCGGGGAAGGCGGTCCTTCCCCGGGGAGGGACCGCCCCTGGGCGTCCGCCCACCCATTTTCCCCCTCCGTCCGGATCCCGGCCGTCATTTGCGCCGGGATTTTGCAGTTCTTTTGTCCCCGCCTTTTCTTTCTTTAGACGGCATTGTCCTTGAACCGTTTCGGCCGGTGTTTGGTTCCCGGCCTGTCCGCCGTCCGCCCGTACGAGCCCGGCTTGCACCGGGGCGCAAAGTGCGGAGGATGATCCACCACCGGCTGGTGTTCGGCGCCGCAACGCGGGCAGCGGTGACTCGTTCCCCGGGGGTTCCAAAAAATTTCAACAGAAGGCAAGACAGGCAAAAAAGCGAGGTGATGTCTGGGGATGGGTGTGGCGAAGAGGACAACCAAAATCGAGGTTAATCTGGGTAGTCGTTCTGAAAACGGGGCTCATTCCGGAAAAAGAGAATATCTTGATCTGACCGCGCAAATTCTTAATGCTGCCAGGTCGTTTTACATCGACTTCTTTCTTGCCCACTCATCACAACAGTTACCGGTGAATGTCCTACTTTGTATGAGAAAACCGGTAGCTGCTGACACCACTCCAACCCCACCAAGCTGATCGACGTGGTGGAGACCGGCAAGCAACTGCTGATGACCCGGGGGGCGCTGACCACGTTCAGCATCGCCAACGACGTGGCCAAGTATTTCGCCATCATCCCGGCCATGTTCGCGGCCGCCTATCCGCAACTGGGAGTCCTCAACGTCATGCGCCTGGCCACGCCGCAAAGCGCCATCCTTTCGGCCGTGATCTTCAACGCCCTGATCATCGTGGCCCTGGTGCCCCTGGCGTTGAAAGGCGTCGGCTACCGGCCCATGGGAGCGGCGGCCGTCCTGCGCCGCAACATGCTGCTGTACGGCGTCGGCGGCTTGATCGTACCCTTCCTGGGTATCAAGGTGATCGACATGGTCCTGACGGTCCTGGGCTTGCGTTAGAGGGCCGGGGACTGTATTCTGAAAGGTACGGGGATGACGATGAAGACTCTTCGGACGGCCGTCCTTTTGCTCCTTTTCATGACTCTCCTGACGGGAGTGGCCTACCCGCTGGCCGTGACCGGCCTGGCCCGGGTCCTCTTCCCCCGTCAGGCCGGCGGGTCCGTCCTTTACCGCGACGGGCAACCGGTGGGGTCCGCCCTGATCGGCCAGCATTTCAGCGGCTCCGGCTATTTCCACGGCCGTCCTTCGGCCGCCGGTCAAGGTTATGACGCGGCGGATTCCGGCGCCTCCAACCTGGGGCCGACCAACCGGGTCCTCCTGAATCAGATCGCGCAACGGGCGGCCCAGGTGCGGAGGGAAAACGGTCTGCCTCCCGGCGCACGGGTGCCGGACGACCTGGTTACGGCTTCGGGCAGCGGCCTGGATCCGGATATCAGCCCCGCGGCCGCCTATTTGCAGGTGCCGCGGGTGGCCGCGGCCAGGCACCTGCCGGTCGCGGCGGTGCGAAGCCTGGTCTGAAGCCATAGCGAGGGCCCCGAACTGGGCTTTTTGGGTGAACCACGGGTCAACGTCCTGCAGCTCAACCTGGACCTGGACAAGCTGGCCGGTCCGTGAGGACCGGGCCGGGAAGGGGGATTGGTTCCGGTGCCCAAGGATGAACGACGCGTCGATCCGGACGCCCTGCTGGCCGGCCTGGGGCCGGAGAAGGAGCGGGGCCGGCTGACGGTGTTTCTCGGGGCGGCGGCCGGCGTGGGCAAGACCTACGCCATGCTGGAGGCGGCCCAGGAACGTCTGGCCGAGGGCTGGGACCTGATGGTGGGCTGGGTGGAAACGCACGGACGGCCCGAGACCCGGGCCCTGCTCGCCGGCCTGCCGGTCATTCCTCCCCGCTCCCTGTCCTACCGGGGACGCGAGTTTCCGGAGATGGACCTCGACGCCATCCTGGCGCGTCATCCCGCCCTGGTCCTGGTGGACGAACTGGCCCACACCAACATCCCCGGCTCCCGGCACGCCCGGCGCTACCAGGACGTGGAGGAGATCCTGGCCGCCGGCATCAACGTCTACACCACCCTGAACATCCAGCACCTGGAAACCCTCAACGACGTGGTGGCCCAGGTCACCGGGGTGAAGGTGCGGGAGACCGTTCCGGACCGCGTCCTGGAAAACGCTCATCAGATCCAACTCGTCGACATACCGCCCGAAGAGCTTCTGCAGCGGCTCAAGGAAGGCAAGGTCTACGTTCCCGGACAGGCCGCGTATGCCTTGCGCAAGTTTTTCCGCCCCGGCAACATCAGTGCCTTGCGGGAGTTGGCCCTCCGCTACACCGCCCGGCGGGTGGACCGCCAGGTGGAAAACTACATGCGCCTGCACGGCATCGCGGGTCCCTGGCCAACGGGCGAGCGGGTCATGGTCTGCATCAGCGCCTCTCCCTTTTCGGCGCAACTCATCCGGACCGCGCGCCGCCTGGCCGAGGGCCTCCAGGCCGAGTGGCTGGCCGTCAACGTGGAGGCTCCGCGCCGTTTTCCGACCAGCGAGGCGGCCAGGGACGCCCTGGCCCGCAACAAGCGCCTGGCCGAGGAACTGGGTGCGGAAGTGGTTACCCTGGCCGGCGACGACGTGGCCGACGAACTGTTGGCCCTGGCCCGCACGCGCAACGTTTCCCAGATCATCATCGGCAAGCCGCTGCATTCTAAATATTGGGAAATTCTGCACGGTTCGGTCGTGGACAAGATCATCCGGCAGAGCCAGGGTATCAACGTGCACGTTATCCCCGGCAAGGTCGGCAAGGAGCCGGGCCGGGGTGACAAGGGGCCGGCACCCCGCCGGGGAAACGGGTCGACGAACCGTGCAGCGGTTCCGCTGGTCCCCCATCTGGCAGCCATCATGCTGATAGGCCTCCTTACGGCCGTGGCCGCGGGGCTCGCCCCCGTGCTGGGCCTGGTCAACATCGCCATCATCTACGTTCTGCCGGTGGTCTTCTCCGCCATACGCTGGGGAACCGGGCCGGCCATAACCGCCGCCGTGGCGGGGCTTTTGACCTTCGACTTCTTTTTCGTGCCGCCCGTGCTCACCTTCACCGTCAGCGATTGGCGCTATCTCTTCAGCTTCGCCATATTCCTCCTGGTGGCGTTTTTGACCGGGTCCCTGTCGGCCCGTTTCCGTCTCCAGGTTACCAGTTACCGCCAACGGGAAAACCGGACGGCGGCCCTGTATGCCTTGAGCCGCGAGATAGCCGCGGTCTCCGACCTCATGCCGGTTCTCGAAAGCGTCACGCGCAAGATTGCCGAAACCGTGCCGGGCAAGGTGGCCGCCCTCCTGCCGGACAAAAGCGGCCGGCTGCAGCAGCATGCCTCTTCCGACTCCCATGGCGGGGCGCCTCTGGACGACAACGAGCGGGCGGTGGCCACCTGGGCTTTCGAACACGGGGAAATCGCCGGCAGGGGTACCGATACCCTGGATGGCGCCGCGGGTCTCTACCTGCCCATGCGTACGGCGAAAGGAGTCCACGGGGTGCTGGGCATCCGTCCCGACAGCCCGGACCGGGTGCTGCCGCCGGAACAGCGCCGCCTGCTGGAGGCCTTTGCCGGGCTGGCGGCCCTGGCCGTCAGCCGCATCCAGCTGGCCGAGCAGGCCCGGGACGCCCAGTTGCTGGCTGAATCCGAGCACTTGCGGATCGCTCTCTTCAACTCCCTGTCCCACGATCTGCGGACGCCGCTGGCCTCGATCATCGGTTCCGTCAGCGGGCTGTTGGAAGACGAAAAAGTGTACAGCGAAAAAGCCCGGCGCGACCTTTTGCAGGCCGTCCTGCAGGAGGCCCGGCGCATGCACCGCTTTCTCAACAACCTCCTGGACATGGCGCGGCTGGAGAGCGGCATGCTGAGGCTGCACAAGGAATGGTGCGACATCCAGGACATAATCGGCGTGGCCCTCACGCGGATCGGCGAACCCCTGGCGGGCCGGCCGGTCAAGATCGATGTCGAGCCCGGCCTGCCCCTGGTCGAAGCGGACTACGTTCTCATCGAACAGGTGCTCATCAATTGCCTGGACAACGCGCTTAAATATTCCGAACCAGGCGGGCGCATCCGCATTTCGGCCCGGCGCCGGGGGGACCGTCTGGAAATAGCGGTGGCCGACCGGGGCATCCAGATTCCGCCCGAAGACCTGGACCGCATCTTCGACAAGTTCTACCGCCTGCATTCCCCCCGCCAGGTGAGCGGCACCGGACTGGGACTGGCGATATGCAAAGGGATTGTCGAGGCGCACGGCGGTACGATCGGGGCGGCCAACGACCCGGCCGGAGGGGTGGTCATCAAGTTCTCCCTGCCGCTTTCCAAGGATGCCCCGGACCTGATTCCCGCGGCGGGAGAAAGCGGGGCCTCCGGCCCGCCGCCGGAGAAAGGTTGGAGCGGAGAAGGGCCGGCGTGCGAAGGTGGTGCTCATGGAGGCTAAAAAGGGAGCGCGCATCCTGGTAATCGACGATGAAAAGCAGATCCGCCGCCTTTTGAAAGTGTCGCTCACCGAACACGGCTACGAGGTGGAGGACGCGCCCTCCGGCGGGGAGGGCATCCGGCAGGCCCTGACCTACAAACCGGATCTCGTCCTCTTGGACCTGGGGCTTCCGGACATGGACGGCCTGGAACTAGTACGTCGCCTGCGGGAATGGTCCAAGGTGCCGGTCATCATTCTTTCCGTGCGGGAGGCGGAGGACGAGAAGATCGCCGCCCTGGACGCGGGGGCTGACGACTACGTTACCAAGCCCTTCGGCATGGGCGAATTGCTGGCCCGCATCCGGGCCGCCCTCCGGCACGCCGCGGGTGCCGGTACCGAACCGGTGCTGGCCTTCGACGACCTGGTTATCGACGTGGCCCACCGCCGGGTGACGGTCCGTGGGCAGGAAGTGAAGCTGACGCCCACGGAATACGAGTTGATCAAGAACCTGGCCGCTTTCGCCGGCAAGGTCCTGACCCCCAGGCAACTCCTGCGCGCGGTCTGGGGACCGGCGGCGGAAAACGAAACCCACTACCTGCGCGTCTATGTCGGACAACTGAGGCGCAAGATCGAGGCTGATCCGTCACGACCGCGCCATATCATCACCGAACCAGGTGTGGGGTACCGGTTGTTGTAGAAGGAGACGGGTGAAGTGTAGGTTTTTCGTAACCTGGGGCCAAAAACCTTTCGAAAACGGTGGCGCCCCCCTTGAAAAACCCAGAATATATATTGTGGTAAGAATCGAGCGGGGAAAGGTCACGGCATCGGCCTCGTTGGCCACTGTGTCCGGTCGGGTAGCAGGGACGGCGGGGGTTGGTCAAACCGATGGGAGCGAAAGAGGTGGGGCGTTATGTTGCTTTCCAGCGAGCAGATACGGCCGTTGGACAGGGACAGATAGTCATAGAGCCTTTTGATGAAAATTGCCTGCAGCCTAGCCCCAATCCGGTTACCCTTGTGCATAAGGACCATTTTTTGACCGTCGAATTCCACCAGTTGAACGAGCCTGTTGCCAAGCCTTATTCCGGTCCGTACCAGGGCCGGGATACGATAAGCAGTCAGGATATCGAGCACCTGATGCAGGCACGGGGAATGGTATATTCGGAGGTTCTTCAGACATTGTCTTCGTTGAATCGGACGGTGGGAGTCCTGGCGCAAAAGGTCGACAAACTGGATGACGGCATCAAAAGCGTCAAGTGGTTTATAGGAGCGTCATTTGCCCTGTTTGCCTTAATAGTCGCGGTGGTGGCGCTCATCAAGTAATCCCGGCCCGGGGTGGCGACCGAACAAGATCGACCGGAAACGGCGGCATTCTCCGCCGTTGTTTCTTTCAGGGGGGACCGTGCCCTGACCTGTTCCCAGCGTGCCTGTCCTCCGGGAGCCCCACATATAAGTACCGTCCCGACGGGTACACTTACATCCGTTGGCTCGGGGGCGAAAGGAGCGGATTCTTTGGGGATACAGGTGCTGGCTCTCCTGGTGGCGGCCGCCGCCGGGGTGGCCATGGCTTTCCAGGGTACTCTCAACGCCATGCTCGGTAAGGTGGCCGGGCTGTGGGAGACCACCTCTATCGTGCACGCCGTGGGTCTGGTGTTGGCCGGGGTCCTTTTTTTCGCTTTCCGGATCGGGGATGGTTCGTTGACCGTCAGGGCGCCCTGGTACGCCTACCTGAACGGCTTCACCGGCGTGCTGATAATCTACGGGGTCCCGTGGATATACTTAATTCCCACTACGACTCCAACCAGGAAGAACCGGCGTTTGCCCGCGAGGTTGCACCGTTTTTTGGTCAAGGAGAACGGCCAACCATCATTCCTGTTTCCCCGAGGCGCCCCGGAGGCCTAACGGTTTTTTGACGGGGTAAACCTACTACCCGCGGGCTATAAGAGGAAGGAGCGGTTCTTCTGGGCATACGGTTGGTAGCTCTTCTGGTGGCGGCTGGCAGCGGGGTGGCCATGGCTTTACAAGGTAGTCTTAATGCGGCGTTGGGAAAGGTGGCTGGACTCTGGGAGACCACTTTCATAGTGCATGCGACGGGACTGATTCTAGCGGGCGCCCTGGTTTTTGCTTTCAGAGTGGGTGATGGGTCGGTTTTAGCCAGGGCTCCATGGTACACCTACTTAGGTGGATTGATCGGCGTAATTATAATTTATGCGGTTGCCCGAAGTATCCCTTTAGTGGGGGTGGCCGGGGCTACCACGGCAATCATTCTCGGGCAGGTATTTACGGCGGCCCTGATCGACTACTTTGGCCTTTTTGGGCTGGAGAAGATTCCTTTTTGCTGGTGGCGGATTCTAGGGGCCCTGGCCATGGCCGGCGGGGCGTGGCTAATGTTGCGGAAGTGAGTCAACTACCCCGGTCTGAAGTCTGTTTCCTGGTGGCGATGCACGGGGCTGGGTCCTCCGTGGGACCAAAACACCCGCGAAAGCGGAGTAAAGGAGCCTGACGGCCCCCGCCCCTCACGGGGTTTCCGCCTCTCATCTCCTCCGCCAACGGAGGGGACTTCCCGGCGGTCATGTTAAACGATCCCCCGGAGAAGACCGGGGGATCACCTTTGCTTGGGGGTGAGCTTTTGTCACGGGCGGGCGTTCAAATCCGTAGCCAGGGAGGCGGCCAAGCAGGCCGCCAAATCTTTTCTCCGGTACCTGGTGGCCACCTTCGGAGTCCCGGCGGTGGCCATCACGGCCGCCGTACTTCTGGTGCCGGCAGTGATCTACGCGGTGTCAGTCAGTGTGCCACCAGGGTGAGCCCGTACATGAAGCCGAAGCCGGCGGTCAGACCCAGGTAGGCGCTCCTGGCGCCCAGTTGGCGGGATTTTGGCCATAGTTCCTCGAGCACGATGTAGCTCATGGCTCCCGCCGCCAGGGCCAAAAGCGGTCCGATGAGGGCGCCGTGGGCGCGGATGGCCGTTTGACCGAGCAGGGTGCCCAGCGGGGTGACGAAACTGATCAAAACACACAGGCCGATCACCCTTGTGCTGCCCATGCCCCCGTAACGGAGCGGGGTGGCGACGGCCAGGCCTTCCGGAACATTGTGCAGACCGATGGCCAGGGCGAGAAAAGGCCCGATGGAACTGGTGGCAAAGCCGGCGGCGATGGCCAGCCCTTCCGGCAGGTCGTGCAGGGCGATGCCGGTGGCTATGAGGTAGCCCATCCGAAGGAATACGCTGCCTTCGGTGGTCCCGCGCTCCAGCAGGTTCAATACCGCCCCGGTCAGCGCCAGGAGGGCCAGCCCGGCCACAAAGCCGGCCAGGGCCGCCAGGGGGCGGCCGTATGCCAGGCTGGCCGGGATCAGGTCGAACAGGACCACCGCCGCCATCACTCCGGCCGCTATACCCAGCAGGAAGGCCAGGGTTTTCGGCTGCAACCGGCCGAAAAAGACGAGAATGCCCGCGCCGGCTACGGTACCCAATCCGGCGATAAGGGAAAGGACCAGTTCCATGCCCCGCTCACCCCTCGTCCACCCGTTCATCTTATGGGCGGGAAAACCTGGATATACCTTCTGGTCAGCCTTCACGACCGAAGTCCGTCGTGGTATACTCAAGGTGCGAACTAGCAGCAGGAGAGGCACGACGTGGAAATAAAGGCCCGGGCCAAGATCAACCTGACCCTGGACATAACCGGTCGGCGGCCGGACGGTTATCACGAACTGGCCTCGGTGATGCAGGAGATAGACCTGGCCGACACCCTGGTCCTGGAGCCGGCCGGGGACATCTTCCTGACGGTGGAGCCTCCCGTGGTGGCGGCGGACGGAGACAACCTGGTCTGCCGCGCGGCCCGGCTCTTGAGCCGATACGCCGGCGTACGGCAAGGCGCCGCCATGCGCCTGTACAAACGCATTCCGGTCGGGGCCGGGCTGGGGGGTGGGTCGGCCGACGCCGCGGCCACCCTCGCCGGTCTCAACCGCCTCTGGGGGCTGGGCCTGGCCCCGGAAACCTTGCGGGAACTGGGGGCGCGCCTGGGATCGGACATCCCCTTCTGTCTGACCGGCGGTACCGCCCTGGTCACCGGGCGGGGCGAAACCGTGCAACCTTTGCCGCCCCTGCCGTCGCTGCCGGTACTCCTGGTCAAACCGCGCTTTGCCGTGTCCACGGCCGAAATCTACCGTCTTTGGGACGATCTGAACGCCGGGGGCGGCACCGCCACGCGGGCCGCGCTGCCGGCCGTGGCGGCCGGCGACTGGCGGGGCGTGGCGGACAGCCTGGCCAACGACCTGGAGCAGGTTACCTGCGTTCAATACCCCGAGGTTTTGGAGGTCAAAAAGCGCCTCGCGGCGGCGGGGGCATGGGCCGTCCTCATGTCCGGCAGCGGTCCGGCCGTTTTCAGCCTCTGGCCGGACGAGACCCGGGCCCGTTTGGCGGTCCGGTCGCTTCCGGTTTCGCGCTACGAGGTCATACCGACCCGCACCGTGGGAAGGTTTTCAGGAAAATGCCGGGCGCGTCGGGTTGGAAACGATGATTCCCCTGTGCTATAATCGCATGGGATGCGCTCCCGCGGAATATGTTTTGGCAGGTGGAACATGTTCGTCAACGGACCACGGCTTGCACCCATCCAGTTGGATAACTACAAGCCACTGCGCGAGGTGGTTTTCGAAAGCCTGCGCGAAGCGATCATCCAGGGCCGCCTGCGACCGGGCGAGCGGCTGATGGAGGCCCAACTGGCCGAGGAACTGGGCGTGAGCCGGACCCCGGTGCGGGAGGCCATCCGCAAGCTGGAACTGGAAGGCTTCGTGGCCATGCTGCCCCGCAAGGGGGCTTACGTGGCCGGCATTTCCCTCAAGGACATCGTGGATGTCTTCGAGATCCGGGCGGCCTTGGAGGTCCTGGCGGCGGGGCTGGCGGCGGAGCGGATCACCGAGGAAGAGTTGGACCAGATGGAGCGCTACCTGTTGAAGGCCGCCGAGGCTTCCTCCGATGCCGACCTGGGCACCTTCGTGGAAGTGGATACCGGTTTCCACGAGTTGATCTACAAGGCCAGCCGCAACCAGCGCCTGTTCCAGATCGTGACCCTTCTGCAGGAGCAGGTGCAGAGGTTCCGCACCGTTTCCCTCTCCCAGCCGGGTCGCCAGAAGGATGCCATCCACGAGCACCGGCAGATCATCGACGCCATTGCCGAACGGAATGTGGAACTGGCGCAGGCCCTGGCCAAGGAACATATTGAAAACGCCGAGCAGAGCATGCTGCAAAGTCTCAAAGAGGTCGATTTGACATGATCGGCGCCCTCATCCTGGCGGGCAGCGAGAACACCGGAGCACTGGCCGCCTGCAGCGGCGAGCCGTACGAGGCCCTCATCCCGGCCGGCGGCCGGCCGATGATCGAGTACGTGCGGGATGCCCTCCGGGGTACCGGCCGCATCGGCCGGACGGTGGTGGTCGGTCCGGAAAGGGAGTTGGCGGGGATGTTTCCCCCCGACGTTTCCTTCGTTCCTCCCGGCCCCCGCCTGATGGACGTCCTGGCCGGCGCCATGGCACGGTTCGACGGGGCCCGCAGGGTTCTCATCGCCACGGCGGACATCCCGCTGCTGACCGCGGCGGCGGTTTCCGCGTTTCTGGACGCCTGCGGCGACATGAGCCGGGACATCTACTATCCGGTGATAGGGAACCGGTGCATCGAGGAGCGCTACCCCGGCTGCGTGCGCACCTACATTCCCTTCCGGGAGGGAATATTTACCGGCGGCAACCTCTTCCTGGTCAATCCGGCGGTAATCCCCAAATGTGCCCAGCGCGGCCAGGCCTTTTTGGAGGCCCGCAAAAGCCCCTGGCGCCTCAGCCGGCTGGTCGGACCGGGCTTCCTGATCCGCTTTTTGCTGCACCGGGTGAGCCTGCCGGAGACCGAGGCCAGCATGACCCGCCTCTTGGGGGTCAGCGGGCGGGTGGTGGTGGTGGACTATCCGGAGATCGGCGTGGACGTGGATAAGCCGGGCGACCTGGCCCTGGTCCGCCGGGTCCTCGGTGAGGAACCTTCGCCGTGAGGCGTCCGGCATGTTCGGAAGAAAAAAAGAAGACGTCTTCCTCGCGCTTTTGACCCGGATGGCCCATAATTTGGAACGTTCGGGCGCTCTTTTGTCCGCCCTGGCGGGAGGCGGGGAACGGACGCCGGCCGTCTGGCAGGAACTGCGGACCGTCCAGCGGGAGGGCCACCGGCGGCTCATGGAGGCCCTGGCCAGGAACCTCTTTCCCTCCCTGGACGGCCAGGACCTGTTCCGTCTTTCCCTGGGCCTGGGACGTCTGCTGCACGAGGTGATGGGCGCGGCCGACGGCCTGGAATCCTCCGCCCGGCCCCTGGGCCCGGATCTCGTTCAACTCGTGGCCCGTGTCGAGGAATCCTTGCGGGAAACGAGCCGGGCCGTGGAGTGCCTGGCCCGGCGGGAGCGTTCCCGCGTCGCGGCCGCCACCCGCAGACTGTACCGTCTGCAGGACCGGGGAAGCCGGGGGACGGGTGCAACGTCCGGGGCCAAGGAGGTTTACTCCGCTTTGGCCGGGATCATTTTTTCCTGCACCGAAATGGTCCAGACCATCCACTGGGTCATGGTGCACAACGCCTGAGACAACACCCGGCGGGAGGTGAAAACATTTCCAGTCAGGAGGAAAAGCCTGCCGCGGCGGCGAAAAGAATCGCCGAATTGCAGGCGCAAATCGCCGACTTAAAACGGCGGATGCCGGCGCACACGCCCCGGGCGTCCATGATACAGGAACTGGAGGAGTTGGAAGAAGAACTGGAGCGGCTCCAAAGGTCATAAGGTCTTCGGCCGGTGTCATACTATTGGGAAAGAGTTCTGGGCGTTGCCGGTGGGGAGTTTGAGTGCGTTTAGCCACGTTGTTGCCCGACCAGGTCCGGGGTCCCGGTCCCAATCCGCCGGTGGCCGGACTGGCCTACGATTCGCGCCGGGTCAAGCCGGGGTTTCTATTCTTTTGCATCCCGGGTTTCCGGCAGGACGGACATGATTTCGTGGAGGATGCCCGCCGCCGGGGGGCGGTGGCCGCGGTGGTGGAAAGGCCGGTGGACACCCTGCTGCCGGCCTACCGGGTGGACTCCAGCCGCCGCGCCCTGGCCCGCGCCAGCGCGGCCTATTACGGCCATCCCGGCTCCCGCCTCCACGTGGTGGGGATATCCGGGACCAACGGCAAGACCACGGTCAGCTATTGGCTGGATTCCATTTACCGGTGCTGCGGCTTCCAAACCGGCCTCATCGGCACCATCCAGTACCGGTACCGTGGCTGGACCCAGCCGGCGGGCATGACCACGCCCGAGTCCCTGGAACTGCAGGCCCTCTTGAGCCGCATGCTGACCGCGGGGGTCAGCCACGTGGTCATGGAAGTGTCCTCCCACGCCCTGGCCCTGGAGCGGGTGGCCGGCCTGGCCTTCGACACGGTCGTGCTGACCAACGTCACCCACGACCACCTGGACTTCCACGGCGACCTGACCAGTTACCGCGAGGTCAAAGCGGGCTTTGTGCGCAACCTGCGGCCCGACGGCAAAGGCAGCCCGCTGGCCGTGGTCAACGCCGACGATCCTTTCTGTAGCGCCATCGCGCCGGGGGAAGGCGTGCGCCGCATCACCTTCGGCCTCACGCCGCCGGCGGACGTCCGGCCCCGGCATTGGCGTCTGGAACGCGACGGCACCCGGGCCGTCATCGACCTGGGGGGCGATCCCGTGCCGGTGCGGCTCCGGCTCCCGGGTCTGTTCAACCTGGCCAACGCCTTGGCGGCGGCCGCCGCGGCTTTCGGACAGGGTGTGGAACCCGGGCGCATCAGGGAAGGACTGGAAGCCCTGACCGGGGTGCCGGGACGGTGCGAGACCGTCGACGCCGCGGCCGGTTTCCGGGTGGTCATCGACTTTGCCCACAACCCGGACGCCCTGGCCAGGTTGCTGACCCTGCCCCCGCCGCAAGTCACGGGGCGCAGGATACTGGTGTTCGGTTGCGAGGGCGGCAAGGACCGGCTCAAACGGCCCCTGATGGGGGCCATTGCCGCGCGGGCGGCCGACCGGATCGTCCTGACGTGCGACAACGTGCACCACGAGGACCCGGAGCAGATATTCGGAGAGGTTCTGGCGGGGCTGCGGGACGCCTCCGGCCGGTACGAGGTGGTCCCCGACCGCCGTCTGGCCATACGCCGCGCCCTGGAAACGGCCCGGCGGGGGGACCTGGTGCTGGTGGCGGGCAAGGGCCACGAGCGGAACCTGATCGTGCGGGGCGAATGTCTGCCTTTCGACGACCGCGAGGTCGTGAACGAACTTTTGGGTATCAATGATGACGGGGAGAGTGACCAGTCGTGGCCACGGGAGGTGTCAGCCTCGAGAGCGTAAGGGAAGCGGCGGGGCGGTTGGCCGGGGTGGTGCGCCGGACGCCCCTGGACTATTCGCGTACTCTGAGCGACTTGACCGGAAGCCGGGCATTTCTCAAGCTGGAGAATCTGCAAAAGACCGGCTCCTTCAAGATCCGCGGCGCTTACAACTGCCTGGCCGCCCGGCTGGCGGCGGGAAATTTGGGTGCGGTGGTGGCCGCCTCGGCCGGCAACCATGCCCAGGGGGTGGCCCTGGCGGCTTCCCTGGCCGGCGTAAAGGCCACGGTGGTCATGCCGCGGGCGGCGCCCCTGGCCAAGATCACCGCCACCGCCGCTTACGGCGCCGAAGTGGTGCTGGCCGGCGAGACCTGGGAGGAGGCCCGCCAGGTGGCCCTCGACATGGCCCGGGAAAGCGGGGCTTTTTTTGTGCATGCCTTCGACGATCCCCATGTCATCGCCGGGCAGGGCACCCTGGGTTTGGAGCTTTTGGACGATTGGCCGGACGTGGACGCCGTGTTGGTGCCGGTAGGCGGCGGCGGACTGGCGGCGGGACTGGCTTGCGCCGTCAAGTCGCTCAAGCCTTCCGTCCGGGTGATCGGCGTGCAGGCCGCCGGGGCCCCGGGGGCCTGCCTTTCCCACCGGGCCGGCCGCATCGTGGGCGCGCCGGCCGCCACCTTCGCCGACGGTATCGCGGTGGCGCAACCGGGCGATCTGGCCTTTTCGCTGTTGCGCCGGTATGTCGACGAAATGGTGCTGGTGGAGGAACAGGAGATTGCCCAGGCCATCCTCCTGCTCCTGGAGCGGGCCAAACTGGTGGTGGAGGGCGCCGGCGCCGTCGGCGTGGCGGCCCTTTTGGCCCACCGGGTGGATCTGGCGGGAAAGGGGGTGGCCGTGGTCCTGTCGGGCGGCAACATCGACATGAACGCGGTGGCCGTCGTTATCGGCAGGGGTCTGGCCGCCGCCGGCCGTACCCTGGTGTACCGGACCCGCCTGGCCGACCGCCCCGGCAACCTGCAGCGCCTGCTGGCGCTGGTGGCCGGACGGGGGGCCAACGTCATCAGCGTGCACCACGACCGCCTCTGCCCGCAAATACCGCTACGGGAAGCGGTGGTCACCCTGAGCCTGGAAACCAGGGATCCCCAACACGTCGCCGAAATCAGGGAGGCCCTGGCCGGGGCCGGTTTCCCGCCCCTTCCCGCCGAAGGCATACCTTGTGGATAGACGGCCGGTCGGCACCGGGACCCCAACCAGCCTCTATGACATTTTTCGACTTTTTTCGAGTATATTTTTACCTCCCCTGTTTTTAACCTGCAGCCCAGGGTGGTTCCTATGAAAAAGTTTTAAAAACAAGCCTCTTAAGAAGGAATTGCCAGTCAAGCCGTAGAATGGATTACCTGAAGATGCCGGCGCCGGGTTCCCGCCCACGGGGCGGCTCCTGCGGCGTGGAAATAATCGTCATTGGTGAGAAAGAACCGGAAGACAGTCAATCCGAGTTAGTTAAGGATCTGTTGTCGGTAGTGACTTCCTTCTCCGCCCGGCTTTACGGCGCCAGGGGCGGCAAGAGAATCAGGGACGGGGTTTGCCAGTTGATGTCCGAGGTGACTGCCAATGGCCCGGCGGAGTAAAAAAGCTCGCAAGAAACAGCGACAAGATGACCATAAGATCAAGTACACCGTCTGCGGTGAATTCTTCGTGGATCCTGTGGACAGACCCGACCCGGCGGGCCGGGAAGGGGAAACGCTCATTGATGTGGAAATGCGGCTCTTCTGTGCCTGTGAACGGTGGGCGTTCAACCAGCTTTTAGATGGCAGGACGCGTGAGGAGCTGAAGAGAGCCGGTCAACTCATTTTTGGTCTCAGTTCCCGGCGGGTTGATGATGCCATATCGAAGGCCCAGGCGATTATTGATTCACAGAATGAGCTTTTGTCGCAGGAAATCAAGGAAACGCAAATCAAGCTTGGGCGGGCGAGAAAGAAGCTGGCTCTTGCTGAGAAGGATTTGGAGACCGCGAAAAGGGCAAACGATCCGGAATCGCTTGCGCGGTCAAAGCGTATTGTACGCGGGTGCAGAATGCGGGTCGCCCGGTTGTCGCAGAAGCTGGAAACACTGATGGCCCACGAGGCGGCCGGGACTATTCCCAAAGTTGTTTTTGGCGGACGCACCCTTTGGCGGAAGGTGTGCCGGCACCAGGCGACCAACGAGGAATGGAAGGCGGCCCGGCGGAACCATCTTTACGCCAGGGGTGACCAAAGCAAGGACGGCAATCCAACCATCAGGGTCAGTTACACAGGTGAAGGGTTTCAGATGGCGGTAACCATCTCGCATCTTTCGGAAGAAACAGGTATTGACAGGCTGGGCCGTCCCATAATGAGGCACGCCCCACAGGTAACAGGCAAACTGTGGATACCGGACAAGCAGGGGTTGCGTGTTTGGGAATTGCTGTTATCCGGGGCGGAGTACACGGTGGAATTAATCAAAGGCACCGACGGACGGTACCGGGCGCATATCAGTTTCAGTATTGACGCGCCTGCAGACAGTACCAATTCCAACCTTGGTTACCTTGGCATGGATTGTAATCCGGATGGTGTTGCGCTGGCCAATGTGAGCTATACCGGACAGCCGGAGTCCTGGCCCGAAGGATTTACCGTATCCTACCCAAAAGCCTTGCACAAGTTTGCTGGCGAGTTTATGACAATCATCCAGCCAAATGGTTTTCTCTATATTAAGATACCGGAATTGGGCTACAGTCGCGGCTTTAGGCGCACTTATTTATTGGGAGTACTTGCGATGGTCGTGGTGGGGATAGCCAAGGATCTGGGTAAGCCGTTGGCAGTGGAAAACCTTGATTTTGGTAAAGCTCGACTGAATACGAATAAACGCTTCAATCGAATGGCTGCCAATTTTCCTTTCAAGAAGGCTATTGAAGCGGTTGCCCGCAAGGCTTTTAGGGAAGGAGTCGGTATAAAACTTGTTTGGCCCGCACACACTTCAACCATCGGTTACTGGAAGTATATGCGAAGGTACGGAATATTGGTTCATCATGCTGCGGCTATGGTGATTGCCCGGCGTGCTATTGGCTTCCAGGAGCGAATTACCAAAGAGTTAAGACAGAAAGTGGCACTTTTTAAGGAGACTCTTGCCCAAAAGGTTTATTCCCAGCCTAAGGAAGGAAAAGGGATGATCCGAAAGGCAAGGTTCCGCTTCAAGCGTCTGGACGAAAAACTTGATCGGCATAACGGCCTCAGGCTGTTTGCCCAGACTGGGTTCTATTCGGTCTGGCACGATTTGAAGCGGGTAGCTTTGCCAAGTAGGTGACTCCGTTAGCCGGGGTTCGGAGAGAAACCGGTAGGTTGCATCTAACAGGTCGCGGGAGGCGGGGTTAACCCCCGGCCGACGGGTCAACGCAAGGTGGGGTCACTTGTGGACCTCCCGAATGGTTCGCCATTTGTCCGTGCCTTGCGCCCAAACGGCTCAGAATCTTTCCATCTCCCGTCCGGGTGGGACTCCCGGAGCCGAGGTCGCCCTGTCGCAAATAAACATCTTTGTTACATGAACATCCGAGCAATCCCAAAGAAGTATCCAGGAAAGCCGGATGAAGCAAAAGACAAAGAGAGCGAAAGCCTGGTCATGGGGTGGCCGGTTAACCAAGACTTAGCTATTGTTAAGTATTGTTAACTTATTTGAACCAGGAAAGGTGGTGACAGCACGGCATGCAGGTAACCGACGTGCGGGTGCGCAGGGTTCTCAGTGAGGGAAAGATGAAGGCGGTGGTCTCGGTGACGCTGGACGACGCCTTCGTGATTCACGACGTGAAGGTGGTGGAAGGACAAAACGGGCTCTTCGTGGCTATGCCCAGCCGGAAAACGGCGGACGGGGAGTTCCGCGACATCGCCCACCCCATCAATACGTCGGCCAGGGAGATAATCCAGAGCGCTGTGTTGCAGGCGTACGAGCAGGCGATGTAGAAGCATTCGGGTCAAAGGGGCCGGTTTTTTGGAGAGCTGCCAAAGCTCTCTTTGTTTTTTGGCAATTTTCCGGCGGAGGAACTTCCGGTGTTTTTGTGGAACTTTCCCTCTCTGGTGTATAATAAAGTTGAGGTAACATGGCCCCGTGTGCGGGGGAGGGGCTCCCGGCCCGGGGCACCCGCCGGTTTGGAGGCGTGAGGTTGGAAGCGGGAGTGGAAAGAATCGGCGGCGCCGGTTCCAACGAGCCTCCGACGTCTGACCTACGGCATCCGACATCCATTTCGGCGGGTCCGGCGGGTGGGAGCTGGGGGGAGGGCCCGGACATGCCTCTGACGGCGGTGGTTCTGGCGGCGGGACAGGGAACCAGGATGAAGTCGGCGTGGCCCAAGGTGTTGCATACGGTGGCCGGCCGGCCCATGATCGAATATGTCCTGGACGCCGCGCGGGGGGCCGGTGCGGACCGTATCGTGGTGGTGACCGGCTTTGGCGCTCCCCACCTGGAGGCCCTGCTGGCGGGACGGGTGGAAACGGTGCGCCAGGAGGAGCAGTTGGGTACGGGCCACGCTCTGTTGCAGTCCGAAGCGCTCCTTGCGGACTACACCGGAGACCTGTTGGTGCTGTGCGGCGACACGCCGCTGGTTACCGGCGGGCTGCTGGCCCGCCTGGTGGCGACCCATCGCGCGAACCGGGCGGCGGCCACGGTGTTGACCGCCGAAATGGCCGATCCCACCGGGTACGGCCGGGTTATCCGGGACGCCGGCGGCGACGTGGTGCGCATCGTGGAGCAAAAGGACGCCCGGGGAGCCGAACTGGCGGTGCGGGAAGTGAACAGCGGCATGTATTGCTTCGACGCCCGCCGGCTTTTCGGTGTCCTTCACGCGCTTACCGCGGACAACGCCCAGGGCGAATACTACCTGCCCGACTGTATCCGGCTCCTCGCGGAAGCGGGGGCGAGGGTGGCCGCGACCGCCGCGGACGGGGAGGAGGTTGCCGGGATCAACACCCGGGTCCAGCTGGCCCGGGTGGAAGCGGTCATGCGGCGCCGGGTCGTCGAACGCCTCATGGAGGAGGGCGTGACCGTCTGCGATCCTTCCTCCACTTTCGTCGACGCCGGGGTGCAGGCGGGACCAGACACGGTCATCTACCCGTTCACCTTTTTGGAAGGGCGGACGCGCCTGGGGGCGGGCTGCCGGATCGGTCCGGGGGCGCGTCTGGTCGACGCGCGGCTCGGAGACGGGGTGGAGGTCCAGTACGCGGTGGTCATGGACAGCACTCTGGCCGGCGGCGTCAGGGTGGGGCCGTTTGCCTACATCCGTCCGGGCTGTACCATCGGCGAGGGGGTGAAGGTGGGCGATTTCGTGGAGCTGAAGAAGTCGGAGATCGGCGCCGGGTCCAAGGTGCCCCATTTGAGTTACATAGGCGACGCCACTTTGGGGGAGAACGTCAACATCGGCGCGGGTACGATAACCTGCAACTACGACGGCCGGCGGAAGTGGCCGACCCGGATCGGCTCCCGGGCCTTCATCGGCAGCAACACCAACCTGGTGGCGCCGGTCCGGGTGGGTGAGGACGCCGTTACCGGAGCCGGATCCACCATTACCAGGGACGTGCCCGACGGCGCCCTGGGCGTGGCGCGGTCCCGACAGAACAACCTGCCCGGCTGGTCGGCCGGACGGGGCAGGCATGACCCGCCCAAAAGCGAGTCATAGACCACGCGTGTGGCTCCCAAAACGTCACACCGCCGTTTTAGAGACCCACTGCGGCGGGTGCCCGGGTCGACAGAGCAGCGGTCAAAGTTCCGGAGGTTCAAGATCCGCCCATTCCAGACCATACAGGGAAGACTGACGGAGGTATTGTTCATCTATGCCGTCCCGTGACAACAGGCTGAAGGTTTTCAGCGGCAATGCCAACGCCGAACTGGCGGAGGAAATCGCCCATTACGCGGGGGTTTCCCTGGGTTCCGCGCGGGTGACCAGGTTCTGCGACGGGGAAATCGAGGTTCAGATCAACGAAAGCGTGCGGGGAGCCGACGTTTTTGTGGTGCAGCCCACGTGCACGCCCGTCAACGAAACCCTGATGGAGCTTCTGGTGATGATCGACGCGATTAGAAGGGCTTCGGCGCGGCGGATCACCGCCGTGATCCCCTACTACGGCTACGCCCGTCAGGACCGCAAGACCAGGGGCCGGCAGCCCATCACCGCCAGACTGGTGGCCAACCTCATCGTCGCCAGCGGGGCCCGGCGGGTCATGACCATGGACCTGCACGCCGGCCAGATCCAGGGTTTCTTCGACATCCCGGTGGACCACCTGCCCGCCGGTCCCATTCTGGCCGAATATTTTCACCGCAACGGCTTGAACGATGTGGTCGTGGTGGCGCCCGACCTGGGCGGCGTTACCAGGGCCCGGGACATGGCCGAGCGGCTGGGGGCTTCCATCGCCATCATCGACAAACGCCGTCCGGAGCCTAACGTCGCCGAGGTCACCAATTTGATCGGCGAAGTGCAGGGGCGCCGGGTCCTCATGGTGGACGACATTATCGATACGGCCGGGACCATCACCAAGGGCGCCGAGGCCCTGAAAGTGTGGGGGGCGACGGAGATCTACGTTTGCTGTACCCACGCCGTGCTCTCCGGACCGGCCATCGAGAGACTGGAGGCGGCTCCGGTCAAGGAAGTCCTGGTGACCAACACCATTCCGGTACCGGCGGAAAAGACGTTGCCCAAGCTGAAGGTGTTGTCGGTGGCGCCGCTTTTGGGCGAGGCCATTCTCCGTATCCACGAGGACCTTTCGGTGAGCAAACTGTTCGAGTCGACCAGTTAGACGACCGTTCCGGTAAGCGGCGGGAGGAGCCGTGCGGCTTGTCCCGCCCGGGTCCTTTCGGAAACGGTGGCCGGGGTGGGCCTGGTTCGAGCCGGCCGCTGGTTGACACGGACTGCGGCCCCCCCACCAGCGTCATGCCCAACCGCCGGGCCGCGAAAGGCGGCGATACCGGGTGCACGGCGGCCGTATCCACCGGATGCCAGCTCCATAGGTTCACGTTTCCTCGGCTTGGTAAGGCCCACCAGCGCATGGCCCTTGTTGATGGCCTTGGCCGGGTAGGCTCTCACGCGTATTTCCCCCATCAGCCACCCTTCCCTTCGTTTCGTCCGGTATCGGTATGCCAATTCATCGGGCCGTTGCCTGCAACACCGTGCCCGAGCGAAAGGGCCGGCAGCCAGTCCGGCCATTGTACCCGAGTTGACCTGGCCGCGGCCAACGTGATACATTGTTGATATGGGACTGTTGACCGTTGATCACCTCCGATTGGAGCCGGAACGGCAGAGGCAGCCAAGTAGCCACTGGGAAGAGGTCGTTACATTGCTTTACGGGGTAGACAGTAGATCGCGCTTCGAGAAAGTCGTTTGGCGGTCTTAGGGATGGATCGGGGGGGTACTAAACTTGGAAAAAAATACAGCAATCGCCAGACGAGACGAAAGACCAGAAAGGGTTTCCTTTCGCGTAGAGGTTGGCGATGCCTATGACTTATTTTCTACTATTCCAGCGAATAGTATAGACTGTATTATTACAAGTCCGCCCTACTGGGGGCATAGGACTTATGAACAGGACCATAACTGGAATATATATGATAATTGGAGAAATGTCGGCAATGCTTCCGGTGGTGTCCCCTCTTACGAATGGTATCGATCCAATGGCGGAGTTTTGGGCCTAGAGCCCTTGCCAGAGTGGTATATATCTCATTTGACAGAAATATTTGATCTTGCCCTTAGGGTTTTAAAGCCTGCTGGCAACCTGTGGGTAAACCTTGGCGACACATATTTTGCTCGTTGGGCTAGTATTAGGCCTAAAGGGCGACAGGGTCTTGGTGAAGACTTTCGTTTCCGGCGTAAAACTCCCATGGGTGGGTATCGTCAAGAGAAACAGCTATTGATGATTCCAGCACGGTTTGCCATAGCCATGGAAAATCGTCGATGGATTCTTCGAAACGACGTAATTTGGTATAAGCCCAATGTTCCACCACGTCCAGAAGTAGATCGCTTACGCCTTTCTCATGAACATTTCTATCACTTCGTTAAGCGGCCGACCGAAGGACGGGCGAAATATTATTACGATCTTTCAAAAGTGGAGGATGGGGCAACAGATGTGATTTGCGTCAATGCTAGTCCAGGGGAGAATGGACACAGCGCCACTTTTCCGGAGGACCTAATTAGGCCTCGTATTTTAAGTTCATGTCCGCCCGGGGGAGTGGTGCTTGATCCCTTTTGCGGTAGCGGTCGGTCCCTAAAAGTGAGCGTTGAATCGGGTCGTCATGCAATTGGCTTTGATATAGTATCCGGCTATGTTGAAGCTGTCCGTACAACTCTAAATAACATAACAACCGGAGAATAGCGGATGGCAAGCAAGAATAAGGAGCCAATAAGTCCCAAGAAACTGAAAAGGTCAAACAACTTTGTAAGTGAGTGGTTTGGGCATCGCGTATATCCTTACGTTGCCCTTTCATCTCATTGCTTAGATGACCAAAGAACAGGATCTTGCCCATTCCTCTCAAGAGCCCTTGGTCAACGCCAGGGCTGCATAAAATCTGCTGCCTCCAAAGGTATATGCACGATAACAACTGTGCTAGACGATGGAATCTATCAAGATTGGATAGTGTGTCCTTATCGCATAATCGATGATAGTATCTTAAACCGAACAGCTCGTGATGTTTTTGGGATTACAGAAGCAAAGAAACTAATTACTGTGCCGGCGAGTGCTCTAGTCGATCCACAAGTGCGTAGTGTTGTTGCCGATTATGCGATTGATCCTGACAGCGAAGCTGTACTCTATTTTCAGCATAAGCTAGGCGGCGAAATAAGTATTCCACCTACGGCATCTACGCCTGAACTTTCGTTTGACATTCTTTTTGTTGAAGTTATCGCAAATGGAGGTGCGTTTTCGTGCGGTAGATATGCGTTGCTTGAAGTGCAAACAATGGACTTCCATGGTTCTTATCGCAACGTGGTTCGCAATTTGCAAGATGCGCTGCGGCTCCATGGCGACGATTTTCCAGAAGCTGTGTCAAAAAGAGTGGACTGGTTAAGTGATCATGTTGAGGGGCCAAATATTTCTAATGTTTTTAAGCGTACTTTCTACCAGATTATGGTCAAGTTTAAACTAGATGGGGATCCGTTGTGTGCTGGTGGGGTACTAGCATTGCCCCGCGCAGTATGGAATAGCTGGCAGCGACATCTTGGTGGGCCATCTTTAATTCCCATTGATGAAGATTGCTTTGAGATATCATCCAAAGGCAGTAGGGGTCGCCTTGCTAAAAGGGCCGATGTTTCTGGTTCGAAGATCTATGTATTAGACTTCGTTTATGATCGTAATTACAGCCCAGCCTCAATTGATGTGGGCAGTGTGATCATTACTACTGTGGAGCGTCTATTGGAACAGGCATTTATGCGAGTTC
>Ga0078972_1005428_pt1 | contig 32387 bp, 39 predicted proteins | sample YelNatPaOPGAMG01_FD_67568 | JGI IMG/M metagenome (GOLD analysis project Ga0078972, IMG submission 67568) | Hot spring thermophilic microbial communities from Obsidian Pool, Yellowstone National Park, USA - OP-RAMG-01 (SPADES assembly) (version 2) | ecosystem: Environmental > Aquatic > Thermal...
TTATTTGATATGTTTTAATAGGGCTATATTTTTGTCTGTTAGTTTGGGTAAAAGGAGCTATGGAAGAAAGTAAATAATGTTATACCTCGCCGTCAATCACAATTAATGTGTTGTGAGCAATCCGATCGTTGACTTTCTATTTGCCCTACTTTTCTGGACAATGATTGAATGGTTTTAGGTTCTTAGTGATTAGTTGATAAAGAACTTAAAACTAATGGTCAAGAGTTACTGATCATTTTGTCTATATATTCATTTAGATTTTATGTTTAAGAAGTATTTTTATGTCTGGGAGGTATTGAATGCCTACAATTAGTCAATTAGTCAGAAAGAAGAGAAGACCAAATCCGAAGCGAAGCAAATCTCCGGCACTTGTGGGATGTCCTCAAAGAAGGGGCGTGGTTCTTCAGGTGAAAGCAGTAGCTCCCAAGAAACCAAACTCAGCGTTAAGGAAAGTCGCAAGAGTTAGGTTGACACATGGAAGAGAAGTGACCTGTTACATCCCCGGTATAGATCATAATCTACAAGATCACTCAATAGTGTTAGTTCGTGGTGGTAGAGTTAAGGATCTATCAAACGTCAGGTATCACATAGTTAGAGGTGCTCTTGACTGCGCTGGCGTTGAAAATAGAAAACAGGGCAGATCAAAATATGGAGCAAAGAAACCTAAGAGTTAATATAAAGTAATCAGTAATGAATGATCTGTGATCAGTAGATAATTATGGATAATCTTTGATAGTTGATAATATTTAATAGTTACTGATCACTGATGACTGATCACTTCTTTGGAGGTTTTATTTAATGCCAAGGCGTAGAGAAGTAGTCAAAAGAGACGTTTTGCCTGACCCAAAATATAACAGTAAATTGGTGGCAAAATTCATAAATTGCCTTATGTTAAAAGGCAAAAAAAGCATAGCAGAGTCTATCTTTTATGAATGTTTAGATATAATAAAAGGGAAGACTAATCAAGACCCAATGGAGGTATTTCAGCAGGCGATGAATAATGTTAAACCGACATTGGAGGTCAAATCCAGAAGAGTTGGTGGTGCTACGTATCAAGTGCCTGTTGAAGTTAGAGCAGACCGAAAGACGACTCTTGCAATACGTTGGATAATAAGCTATGCACGAGAAAGAGGCGAAAAGACTATGAAAGAGCGTCTCGCAGCAGAAATTATGGACGCAGCTAATAACGAAGGCGCCTCAATCAAGAAAAAGTTAGATACTTTTAGAATGGCAGAAGCCAATAGAGCATTTGCACATTACAGATGGTAATGTATTATAGGTAATGTATTATAGGTGGTAATAATAGTTATTAGGAACTGATGAACGATGATCGTTGAAACTAAAAGCAGAAACAGAATAGAAAATTTGAGTTCCGACCTTGTCCTGACGAGAACTCGCAATATCGGTATAATGGCTCATATAGATGCAGGGAAGACCACTGTTACCGAGAGGATATTATACTATACTGGGCGTGTTCGTAGGATGGGCGAGGTTCATGATGGCGCTGCAACTATGGATTGGATGGAACTTGAACAAGAGCGTGGCATAACTATTACTTCCGCAGCGACCACTTGTAAATGGAAAGGTCATCGTATCAATATAATAGATACACCCGGTCACGTTGATTTCACAGTTGAAGTTGAGCGAAGTCTGCGAGTTTTGGACGGTGCTATTGCTGTTTTCTGTGCTGTTGGAGGTGTCCAACCGCAATCTGAGACAGTATGGAGACAAGCTGATAAATATGGCGTCCCAAGGATAGCTTTTGTGAATAAAATGGACCGTCCAGGTGCCGACTTTTTTAGAACGATAGAGATGATGCGTGATAGACTTGGGGCAAATGCTGTGCCAATACAATTGCCTATTGGCGAGGAACGAGATTTCAAAGGTGTCATCGATCTTATCAATATGAAAGGCTTGATTTGGAATGAAGATAGCCTTGGCGAAGATTATGAAGAGATAGAAATACCAGACGAAATGCTGGATATAGCTGAGGAGTATAGAGAAAGACTTTTAGAAGCTATAGTGGAGTTTGATGATGATGCGATGATCAAATACCTTGATGAAGGTCTCACTTATGATGACATAATTGAAGGTATAAGAAACGCAACATTAAATTCAAACATAGTGCCTGTCCTCTGTGGAGCCGCTTTGAGAAATAAAGGGATACAAAAACTACTTGATGCGGTCACAGAATTCATGCCATCCCCACTTGATATCCCACCTGTTGAAGGTGTCAACCCTAATACGGGAAAGACAGAATTAAGGTTTGCTAATGATGAAGAACCTCTGTCTGCCCTTGTTTTTAAGATAGTTTTTGACCCACATATGGGTAAACTTGCTTATGTAAGAGTTTACTCTGGAAGATTATCCGCAAAAGATATAACATATAACGCTACAAGAAAAAGCAAAGATCGTATAGAGCATGTCCTTAAAATGCACGCTAACAAACGTGAAGAAGTTGATTCAGTAGGTGCTGGTGATATTGCTGGAGTTATTGGATTAAAAAATGTTGGGACTGGTGACACTATTTGTTCAATACAAAGACCGATATTATTAGAGTCAATATCTTTCCCAGAACCAGTTATATTTATGGCAGTAGAGCCAAAAACTTCCGCCGATCAAGAAAAAATGATCACAGCATTGTCAAGGTTAGCTGACGAAGATCCGACATTCAAGTTTGGGACTGATCGTGATTCTGGTCAAACGATAATTTCAGGTATGGGAGAAGTTCATCTTGAAGTTATGGTTGATCGGATGTCAAGAGAGTTTGATGTAAGTGTAAATGTTGGCAAGCCACAGGTTGCATACCGAGAAAGCATAACTAAGACAGTTATCTCAGAAAACAGATTCGTCAAACAAACAGGCGGAAAGGGTCAATATGCACATGTTGTCCTTAGACTCTATCCACTGGAAAAAGGAAAAGGATTTGAGTTTGTTGACGAAACTAAGGGTGGAGTGATACCAGCACAATTTATTCCCGCAGTTGAGAAAGGCGTTAAGGAAGCCATTTCAATAGGTGTTTTAGCTGGTTATCCTATTGTTGATGTAGGCGTTGCTTTATGCGATGGTTCTGCACATGAAGTTGATTCTTCTGATTTAGCTTTTTCTATATCTGCGTCTATGGCTTTCAGAGATGGAATTAAAAAGGCTGGTCCTGTCCTTATGGAGCCGATCATGGATGTAGAGGTTACAGTTCCAGAGATGTATTTAGGCGAAGTGATCGGCGATTTAAATTCCCGAAGGGCAAGGATTGACCGTATAGAATCAAGAGCAAGTGCGCAAGTTGTCACAGCTTACGTCCCGCTTGCTGAGATGTTCGGCTATGTAAGTTCTCTCCGATCACTTACACAAGGGCGGGCTACGTATGTTATGGAGTTCTCACATTACGATGTTGTTCCCGAGAAAGTTTCAAGTTCTATAATATCAGGTATTGAGGGAACAGTATAACAATTTATGAATTGATAGACTGGATATAAGATTCAGGGTATAGGATCAAACAATATCCTAAATTTTGTATTTTAAATCCTATTTGTGAATTTTTGTAGAGGTGTCTGATGAATAGTCAAAGAATAAGGGTCACATTAAAAGCCTATGATCATCGTTTGCTTGATGTGTTCACCAAGGAGATAGTGGAGACTGCCAAAAAAACAGGTGCAGAGGTATCGGGACCTGTTCCATTGCCGACAAAAAAGACCATATATACAGTGTTGAGGTCGCCGAATATTGATAAGAAATCCCGAGAGCAGTTTGAGATGCGGACACACAAAAGGCTTATAGATATCATAGACCCAACACCTAAGACGGTTGATTCATTTATGAAAATAGATGTGCCTCCTGGTGTGGATATAGAATTGGAGTAATAAATATCCAAGCCTGACGTTTCAAAATATCAAGACGTGGTTATGGATATTGAATTGGAAGTAGAGACGGAAAAAATGAGAACAGAAAGACTTGGAATACTTGGAAGAAAAGTAGGAATGACTCGTTTCTTTACAGAAACGGGAGAAGTATTGCCTGTTACTGTTATAGAGGCGGGACCTTGTCCCATAGTGCAGGTAAAAACAAAAGAGAATGATGGATATGAGGCTATTCAGATCGGATTTGGACAGAAACGAGATAAACTCGTTAAAAAACCCGAACGAGGACATTTTAAGAAAGGCAACGTTCAACCAGTTAAAGTTTTACGTGAAATCCGAACTGAGGGCATAGACATATCAAAAATTGAACAGCCAATAACTGTTAAAATCTTTGCCCCAGGTGAACTTGTAGATGTAACAGGTATTTCAAAAGGTAAAGGTTTTGCTGGTGTTGTGAAACGATGGCATTTTAGAGGTGGCGATGCAACACATGGTGCAGAGACTCACAGAGCCCCTGGTTCCATCGGTGCTAGTTCTTTTCCATCAAGAGTTGTCAAAGGACTCAGAATGGCTGGCAGAATGGGCGGTGACAGGGTTACTGTTCAAAACTTAACAGTAGTTAAAGTTGACCCAAATAGAAATCTTTTGTTAATCAAAGGCTCTGTTCCCGGACCAAATAACGGTATAATAATGATCAGAAAAGCAGTTAAACAATGATACTAAGAATGATACTAAGATTGAAAGGTTTAAGGCGATCCATTTAACCTTAGAATCTTAGGATTTTTAGGTATATCTTCATTGAGGAAAATACAGATATGACATCCTTGAATGTTTATGATCAGAGCGGACAAAATGTAGGTCAGATTGAAGTTGATTCTGAAATTTTTGAGACAGCTATAAATCAAGACGTGCTACATCAAGTAGTCATTATGCAGTTAGCAAACAAAAGAGTTGGAACTGCCTCTACAAAACGTAGAGATGAGGTTAGCGGAAGCGGAAAAAAGCTGTATAGACAAAAAGGCACTGGTATGGCTCGGGCTGGTAGCAGACGTTCTCCTCTCAGAATTGGTGGCGGTAGTGTGTTTGGACCTAAACCAAGAGATTATGGATATAAAGTGCCAAAAAAAGTTAGATGGCAAGCGATTAAATATGCATTAGCAGATAAGTTCCAAAACGACAAGATAACGATCGTTGACTCTTTTAGTTTTGATCGCCCTAATACAAAGCAAATGGTTAATATAATAAAAAATCTTAATATCTCAGATGAAGAGAAAACTTTGATCGTGCTTGACGAACCAAATGATAACGTCTTTTATTCTGCTAGGAACATTCCTCGTCTAAACGTTTGTATATGGAATTTTTTAAATACGTATGACATTCTTTGGCACGACAGATTAGTTTTTACTCAGAACGCATTAAGAAATGTGGAATCACACTTTATAAATAGATAAAATGGAGGATAGCTCCTGTGAAAGACCCATATAAAATTATAATTCAACCTTTGCTTACAGAAAGAAGCACCGCATTGCGCGAGGATCAAGGCAAATATTCGTTTTGGGTTGCCAAAAACGCAAATAAAGTTGAGATAAGGCAGGCAATAGAAGCAATATTTCCTGGGGTGAGGGTTCTTTCTGTCAATACTATGACTATACACGGAAGTCAGATGCGTGTAAGAGGCAATAGAAAAAGCAAAAAACCTGACTGGAAAAAAGCTATTGTAATGCTTAGACCTGATGATAGAATTGATATATATGAAGGAATATAGATAGCTATTAGTAAATAGTAGTTAGCTTTTAGTAGATATTAGCTAATAATTAGAAACTATTTGATTATGGAGAGGATTTCATGGCTAATAAAACATATTCTCCTATAACACCCGGAAGGCGATTCATGACAACCGCCGACTTTTCGGAATTGACGAAAACCGAACCAGAAGAATCGCTTCTTGTGGCAAAAAAAAGCAGTGGTGGACGTAACAATCTTGGGAGATTAACGGCAAGACATAGAGGCGGAGGACACAAAAGACAATATCGTATAATTGACTTTAAGCGTGACAAGCACGGTATCCCTGCAACGGTTAAAACAATTGAATACGATCCAAACAGAACCGTAAGGATAGCTTTATTACAATATGCTGATGGCGAGAAACGTTATATAATTGCCCCTTTGGGTTTGACAGTGGGAGAAGTGCTTATGTCAGGTCAGGAAGTTGAGGTAAAAACAGGAAACGCTCTTCCATTGGAAAATATCCCGACAGGTATTCCGATCCATAATATAGAATTGACCCCAGGAAAAGGTGGGCAAATAGTGAGAAGTGCTGGCTGTTCCGCAGTTATAATAGCTAAAGAAGGTGGTTTTGCCAGAGTTAAGATGCCGTCGGGAGAGGTGAGGCTTATTTCGGTCAAATGTTTTGCTACTATTGGACAATTGGGTAATGTTGAACATGATACAATATCAATAGGCAAAGCAGGACGTTCGCGATGGTTAGGACGAAGACCAAAAGTCAGAGGCGTTGCGATGAACCCAATTGATCACCCACTCGGCGGAGGAGAAGGAAAAAGCTCAGGTGGACGTCATCCGGTTAGCCCTTGGGGCATGCCGACAAAAGGATATAAAACAAGAAAGAAGAAGAAACTATCTAATAAATATATCGTTGTTAGACGAAATAGCAAAAAAGTTTAGTGATCAGTGATCTCATTGATGAGTGATCAATGACGGAAAGAAGGAGAATTTAATGGCGAGGTCGCTAAAAAAAGGTCCATATATTGACCCAAAATTATTGGCAAAGATAAACGCCATGAATAAAGCAGGAGAAAAAAAGGTTGTCCGAACGTGGTCACGTAGATCAACAATAACCCCTGAATTGGTCGGACATACTCTTGCTATACATAATGGGAAAAAATTTCTGCTTGTTTATATCTCGGAAAATATGGTGGGGCATAAACTCGGTGAATTTGCACCGACGAGAACCTTCCGTTCTCATGGCGGAAAAGCAGGCAAAAAGTAATTAGCTATTAGTAGTTAGACGTTGGAAATTATTTGTTACTTTTTAACTGCTAACTACTATATACTATTTTATACTATTTTTATAAGGAGGCTCAAAGTATGGAGGCAAGAGCAACTGCCCGATATGTTCCTCTGGCTGCAAGGAAGGCGAACATAGTTGCTGAATTGATCAGAAATAAGAGAGTAGAACGGGCATTGGAAATTCTACAATTTACAAATAAAGCCGGAGCTACATTCTTAGAGAAATTGCTGAGATCAGCTCTTGCAAATGCCAACCAAAATCCAGATATTGATGTTGATAACTTGTATATAAAGAACATATTTGTTGGCAACGGACCGATCCGTTATTGGGCTCATTATAGAGGGCGTTTGCACGTAAATAGGATAAGAAGAAGACGATGCCACATTACTATTGTGCTTGATGACGGGGCGGAATGAGGAGGTAATACTTGGGACAGAAAACTCATCCAAAAGGGCTAAGATTAGGAATAGTCACTGATTGGGATTCAAAATGGTTTGCAGAGAAGGAATACTCTCGGTTTCTGCACGAAGACCTTAAGATTCAAGGTTTCGTTAAAGATAGAATCAAACACGCAGGCATTTCTAAGGTTGAGATTGAAAGGTATCCAGATAGAAGAAAGGTAAAAATTTTTACAGCAAGACCCGGCATCGTTATCGGTAAAAGAGGCGGAGAAGTAGATAAACTTAGATTGGACCTTGAAAAATTCATAGGACACGAGGTCAGATTAGATATTGAAGAGGTTAAAAGACCAGAGATTGACGCTCAGTTGGTTTCGGAAGGTATAGCACTTCAATTAGAGAAGAGGGTGCATCTAAAAAAGGCTATGAAGAAGGCGGTAGAATTGGCGATGCGTTCTGGGGCTGAAGGCATCAAAATTAAATGTAGTGGGCGAATCGGTGGGGCTGAAATGGCTCGCTCTGAACAAGAAAAGCAAGGTAGAATACCACTTCATACTCTAAGGGCAGATATAGACTACGGCTTTTCAGAAGCACATACAGTTGCTGGTAAAATCGGTGTAAAGGTTTGGATATTTAAGGGTGAAAAACTTTCATCACCGGATGTTGGAGCAAAAATTGCACAATCTGCTCGTTCTGATCAGAGACCAGCATTTGAATCACGCGAACGTCAAACTGAGTCTAGTAGAGGTGGAGAAAGCAGAGATAGAGAAACGCGTGAACGAGGTCAACGTGGTGGCAGAGGTTCTAATAGCAGAGGTTCTCGTTCTCGTGAACGAGGTCCACGTAACAAAGAGTCAAATAAAGAGTCAAATAAAGAATCAGAGTCATAAGCAGTTTTTAATTTTCAATATTTTTGTTTATTATTAATGATTAGATATGAGAGGTATGTTTAAATGTTAATGCCAAGAAGAGTCAAGCATCGCAAAGAACAGCGAGGTAGAATGCGGGGAACTGCTTATCGTGGCTGTGAAGTGACTTTTGGCGAATATGGACTTCAGGCACTTGAACCTTGCTGGCTTAGCAATAGACAGATTGAAGCTGGTCGTATTGCGATAACAAGATATGTTAAAAGAGGCGGAAAGATTTGGATCACAGTTTTCCCATCAAAACCTGTTACAGCAAAACCAGCTGAAACCAGAATGGGAAAAGGAAAGGGCAGTCCAAGCAAATGGGTCGCTGTCATAAAGCCCGGAAGGGTGATATATGAGATCGCTGGTGTATCAGAGGAAGTGGCTCGTGAAGCTATGAGACTTGCTTCACATAAAATGCCGATGAAATGTAGATTCATAGCAAGAGAAGGTGGGCAAAATTTATGAGAATCAGTGAGATGAGACAGCTTTCCCTTGAGGATCTTAAAGCAAGAGTTGTAGATTCAGAGGATAGTCTTTTTAGACTGAAATTTCAGTTAAACTCAGGACAGCTTCAAGATTATAAAAAGATAAGTCAGACTAGACGTGAAATAGCTCGGTTAAAAACTATTATTCGTGAAAGAGAATTAGGCATAGAACGGCGTAATTCTCGGACCGAAACAAATTAGGATAGAAGAGTCTTATGAGTACATCAAGAAATAAAAAAGTTCGTATAGGGATCGTGGTCAGCAATAAGATGGATAAGAGCGTCAGTGTAAGTATTGAGCGTCTCTTAGAGCATCCGCTGTATCACAAAGTTATAAAAAAGAGAAAAAAAGTCCTTGCACACGACGAGCGTAATGAATGCCAAGTAGGCGATAGAGTGAGAATATCAGAAACTCGTCCTCTGAGCAAGCTAAAAAGATGGAAAGTTGACGAAATCATTGAAAGAGCAGAATGATAAAGATTCTAAGATAAAGGTTTAAGATAAAGGTTCTAAGATTTTTAAGGTCAAAAGTTTTTGAGATTAATCTTTGAATCTATTTACGGAGGATAAACAGTGATCCGCGTAGAGACAATTCTTAATGTTGCGGATAATTCGGGAGCCAGAAAGATCGGTTGTATAAAGGTCATAGGTGGTTCTCGGAGACAATACGCAAAAGTTGGAGATATTATAATTGCATCGGTAAAAGAAGCCAATCCCAAAGGTGCAGTGAAAAAAGGCGAAGTTGTAAGGGCAGTTGTTGTCCGAACAGCTAAGGAATTCGGACGTCCAGATGGTTCTTATGTCAAATTTGATAAAAATGCAGCTGTTATCGTTGATGATGATAATCAACCTCGCGGGACACGTATTTTTGGACCCGTATCCAGAGAACTGAGGAAAAACTTTACCAAGATTGTCTCTCTGGCACCAGAGGTAATCTAAACGACCTTTGGACTGAATGTCAGGTCATTGGAGGCATAAATTGAAAGTGAACATAAAAAGAAATGATCGTGTTGTTGTGATCAGTGGTAAAGACAGAGGCAAGACTGGCAAAGTTTTGGCGGTTTTTCCAAGACTTGGTAAGGTGATAGTGGAGAGGGTAAATTTCGCCAAGCATCATGAGAAACGAAGAGGATATATGCAACAAGGCGGTATAATAGAGCGAGAATTGCCGATAGATATTTCAAACGTAATGTTGATCTGCCCAAGATGCAATCGCCAAACACGAACAAGCCGAAAGGTTTTGGAAACTGGTTTTAGGGTTAGAGTATGCAGAAAATGCCGAGAGGTTGCTGAAAGAGAGTAATTAAAGAGATTAATTGGAGATAAAAAATGAGTCCGTATGCTGAATATTATAAAAGCGAGGTCGTCCCAGCACTAATCCGAAGATTTAACTATAAAAACGTCATGCAAGTCCCTAAACTTGAGAAGATATGTATAAATATAGGCGTCGGTGGTGCTATTCAAAACCAAAAACTTTTGGAAAATGCTGTTAACGATATAACACTGATAACAGGGCAAAAAGCAGCAATAACCAGAGCTAAAAAATCAATCGCAGCATTTAAGTTAAGAGCAGGCGTGCCGATTGGATGTAGAGTCACATTGCGCGGTGATAGGATGTATGAATTTCTTAACCGTCTTGTAAATGTCGCACTTCCAAGGATCAGGGACTTTCGCGGCGTTTCTAGTAAATCTTTTGATGGCCATGGAAATTATACTATGGGTCTTGAAGAACAGGTAATATTTCCAGAAATAGAATATGATAAAATCAGCGAAGTTCGCGGAATGGATATTACCATAGTAACTTCTGCAAAAACAGACGAAGAAGCCAGAGAGCTTTTACAACTTATGGGAATGCCTTTTAGGCAAGCATAGTAATAAACATAGTAGTAATTAGGTAGTAATTAGTTAGTAGATGATAATCAGGTTTTAGTTTTCTAATCTACTAACCATTATTTACTAATAGAAAGAGGGAAAAAACTTGGCAACTACAGCTCAAATGGTCAAAGCTCAAAGAGAGCCTAAATTCAAGGTGAGAAAACATAATAGATGCCCAATCTGTGGGCGTCCTCGTGGTTATATACGAAAGTTTGATATGTGTAGAATATGCTTTAGACTTTTGGCTCGTGCTGGAAAGATTCCGGGAGTCAAAAAGGCAAGCTGGTAATTCTCTTTTTCGGATTATATGGAGGCACATTTAAATGTCAATGACCGATCCGATTGCGGATATGCTTACAAGGATCAGAAACGCAGGTATTGCCCGCCACGAGAAGGTGGACATTCCCGCGTCTAAACTTAAATCAAGCATAGCTCAAATTCTTTTAGATGAAGGTTATATTAAAGGTTATAAACTTTTAGAGGATAATAAACAAGGCGTCCTACGCATATATCTTAAATATGGTCCCGATAAAAAATGCGTTATTTCGGGCTTGAAACGTATCAGTAAGCCGGGATGTAGAAGATATGTAACAAAAGATGAATTGCCGAGAGTTCGTGGAGGATATGGCTCTGCTATAATATCCACTTCACGAGGTATCTTGACATCCGATCAATGCAGACATGAACGAATCGGCGGGGAAGTGCTTTGTTACATTTGGTAAGGATAATTGGATTAAGAATTCTAAGATTTTAAGCAGAACTTAGAAACTGGCTTTATAATTGATCTTTTAGCATCTTAGAATCTTTCTTTAATCCAAGAGAGGTATATGATATGTCCAGAATTGGAAGAAGACCGATAGAAATACCAGAAAAGGTAAAAGTTACGATCAACAATGGTGATATTAAAGTTGAAGGTCCGAAAGGGACTCTTTCTGAAAAGATACCCTATGGAATAGACGTCAAGATAGAGGATGGCAAAATCATAGTAACTCGCAGTTCTGATAGCAAGCAGATGAAATCTCTACACGGATTGACCAGGGCTCTTATAGCTAATATGGTCACAGGCGTCACGCAGGGTTTCCAAAAAGTGCTTCGTATTGCGGGAATGGGCTATAAAGCACAGTTTGAAAATGGCAAGCTTACACTACAATTAAATGCCTCTCATCCGATAATATATGAGGTGCCTAAGGGAATTGATGTTGCTATTGATAGACCAGAGACGGTTCAAAATCAGCCAGAAATTCCCGTTACAATTATGGGTATTGACAAGCATTTAGTTGGTCATGTTGCAGCTATTATAAGGGATTTCCAAAAACCAGAGCCGTATAGAGGCAAAGGTATAAAATATGCTGGCGAATTTATCAGGCGAAAAGCTGGAAAAGCGGCTGGATAATGTCAGTTAGAGGTTCAATCTTTAACCTTAAATCTCTTGATGTAGGAGTAGAAATTTGAGTTCTGAAGTTGACAAAAAACAAGCTCGCATTAAAAGACATAGGCGAGTCAGAAAACGTGTTTATGGAACATCAGAAAGACCGAGGCTTAGTGTTTATAAGAGTCTGAATCATATCTATGCACAGATAATAGATGATGTTTCAGGCAGGACTCTTGTCTCGGCATCAACGTTATCACCTGATGTCCGTGAGAAAATAAAAAGTGGTGGAAATATAGAATCCGCAAAATTAGTCGGAGAAGCTATAGGAAAAAAGGCTTTGGATAAAAATATATCTAAGGTAGTTTTTGACAGAGGCGGGTATCCCTATCATGGAAGGGTCAAAGCCTTAGCAGAAGCAGCTAGAGAAGCAGGTCTTGAATTCTAGCTGATCTTTAATATAGGGGGGAATTCTTGAAGAGAATTGATCCAACAGAATTGACACTTGACGAACGGGTCATAAGAATAACTCCAGTGGCTCGTGTGAGAAAAGGTGGACGCAACCGTAGTTGGAACGCACTTGGGGTTGTTGGAAATGGCAACGGAATTGTAGGTATGGGATTTGGCAAAGCTAATGAAGTGCCAGACGCAATTCGTAAAGCATTTGAAGATGCCAAAAAGAATCTTATTTCCGTTCCCATCACAGAAACAACTATACCGCATGAAGTAGTTGGCAGTTTCGGAGCAAGCAAAGTTATATTGAAACCTGCTGCACCTGGAACAGGCGTTATCGCTGGCGGAGCAGTTAGAGCTATCCTTGAAGTCATCGGAGTTCGCGATATAATGAGTAAATCCATAGGAAATAATAACGCTCTAAATCTTGCAGCCGCTACGATAGATGGTCTAAAACAGCTTAAAAGTCCCCAAGAAATAGCACGTCTTCGCGGTAAAGATCAGTGATTCTGATAAACTTTCCCATAGTTGCGTTTTAGCTATTTATCGTTGTTGCCACTTAAGTTGTTAAGGATAGGTTTATTTTAAAAACTAGAAAACTATTTGGAGAATACCGAAATGAGGTTAAATGAACTAAAAGCTCCCATAGGTTCTAATCACCGAAAAAAACGTGTCGGCAGAGGCGAAGGGTCTGGGCATGGAAAAACTTCGGGGAAAGGTCACAAAGGACAGCTTGCGCGTTCTGGTGGAAGTGTCCGTCCTTGGTTTGAAGGCGGACAGATGCCATTGCAACGTCGTCTTCCTGTTCGGGGATTTACAAATATATCTCATAAAGACTATGCGATCATAAATCTTGATGTCCTGAATAAATTCCCAGATAATACCGTGGTAACTCCGAAGCTCTTAAAAAGCACTGGTATTATTAAGAAAACAAAAGATGGCGTCAAAGTTCTTGGCGATGGTGAATTGAAAAGCAGCTTAATTGTAAAAGCTCATAGCTTCTCAAAATCAGCACAGATGAAGATTGCGGAGGCTGGCGGAAGGGCTGAGGTGATTTAAATGTTGAGTGCTTTCCAGAACGCTATTAAGATACCTGACTTGCGCAAGCGGATCATCTTTACGCTTCTTTTAATCGCGGTTTATAGAATCGGATCGCATATAACGATCCCCGGTATTGATAGTCAGGCGTTGGCATTATTTTTTGATAAACTTGCGCCAGAAGGAGGCGGAATTCTAAGGTTATATGATCTATTCGCAGGTAATGCGTTCAGTAATATGACAATATTTGCGTTAGGCATACAGCCTTATATTAGTGCTTCTATTATACTTCAACTTCTGGCTATTGTTATTCCGTATCTGGAAAAGCTCTCAAAAGAAGGTCCTGTCGGACAAAAAAAGATCACCCAATACACCCGTTACGGGACAGTTATTCTGAGCGCCATACAGGGAGTTGGTATAAGTATTGCCCTTCGTAATCCGGGGTATCTCGGTGCTGGAAACATTCAAGTTGTTCACGAGGGAATATCTCCTTTGTCTTTTACGTTGCTTTCTGCATTAACTTTAATGGCGGGAACGACCTTTGTTATGTGGCTTGGAGAACAGATAACCGAACGAGGGATCGGAAATGGCATTTCACTTTTGATATTCGCTGGCATAGTTGCTAGGGTGCCTAACGGGACAATTGAGTTAGGCAGAAGATTATTCTCCACTGCTGATGATCGGCTTGATCTTGCCAGACTTTTCTTATTCCTTGCTGTTATGGTAGTTATAATTATGTCTGTAATATTGATAACTCTTGGCACACGTAAGATTCCCGTCCAATATGCAAGACGTGTTGTAGGAAGAAAAGTCTATGGGGGACAGATGACTCATCTTCCACTTCGCGTAAATCAGGCGGGTGTTATTCCGATAATCTTCGCAATAACTATAATCTCGTTCCCTATGACTATGGGAAATATGGTTCCAAGCGAGACTTTCCGTGAGATCATCGGCTATTTTGAAAGATGGCCTGTATATCACATATTATATGGCATACTGATAATATTTTTTACTTATTTTTATACCGCAGTTACAACGAACCCTGTTGATCTTGCAGATAATATGAAAAAATACGGCGGATTTATTCCGGGCATAAGACCAGGGAAATCTACCGCTGAATATATTGACCGATCGTTGACAAGAATAACGCTTGTCGGTGCATTTTTCCTTGCAGGTATTGCATTATTGCCGTATTTGCTTCAACATTATGTCAAAATTCCAATTTATTTTGGTGGAACACCTTTGCTAATCGTTGTTGGTGTCGGTTTAGACACTATGCAACAAATAGAATCTCATCTATTAATGCGTCACTATGAAGGCTTCCTAAAAGAAGGAAGATTAGGATCAAGACGAGGAAGGTAATTATATGAGAATAGTGCTTCTCGGTGGACCTGGTGCTGGAAAAGGAACACAAGCCCAAAAGTTATCAGAAAAATTTTCGCTTCCACACATCGCTACTGGTGATATATTACGTCAAGCTGTTAAAGATGGGACGGAGATGGGAATAAAAGCCAAGTCCTATATGGACAAAGGTCTGTTAGTTCCTGATGAGGTCGTTATAGGAATAATAAAAGATAGGTTTAATCAAGACGATGTAAAATCAGGGTTTGTCCTTGATGGTTTTCCAAGGACAGTCCCTCAGGCAGAGTCTCTTGACTCAATAACAAAAGAAATGAATATGCCTATTGACGCAGTAGTGAATATAAAAACATCTCCTGATGTTGTTGTAGAAAGGCTATCGGGTCGTAGAACTTGCAAAGAATGCCAAACGGTTTATCATATTGTTTATTCTCCACCAAAAGTAGATGGTAAGTGTGATCGCTGTGGTGGTGAGTTATATCAACGAGATGATGACAAAGAGGAAACTATAAGAAAACGTCTTGATGTATATGAGAAACAGACATTTCCGCTTTTAGAATATTATAAGAATTCTGGAAAGCTTTTAGAAGTCTGCGGAGATGTGTCAATAGATGAGGTTTTTGAGAGCATAGTTCAGGCTTTGAAAAAATAGCAGGCTTTGCGAAAATAGAATGATTCATCTCAAAACGAAAGCTGAAATTGAACTTCTGAGGATAAGTGGAAAACTTGTATCAGAGATATTATATTTGCTTAAAGAAAAAATTGCCCCGGGAGTGAAAACAAGCGAATTAGATGAGTTGGCAGGACATTTGATCCGAGAGCGAAAAGGCAAGCCTGCACCGCCGGAAGTCGGATTTCCGGGGAATATATGTATTTCTGTAAACGATCAAGTTGTGCATGGAGTCCCTGGCAACCGAGTTCTTAAGTCCGGTGACATTGTTGGTATTGATGTTACTGTCGCATTTAACGGATATTATGGCGATATAGCAGGGACATTTCCCGTTGGTGAGATAAGCAAAGAAACACAGAAATTGCTTGATGTTACTAAACAATCGTTATACGAGGGAATATCAAAAGCTGTTGAAGGCAATCGTCTCGGAGAGATCTCAAACGCAATTCAGACTTTTGTTGAGAAATACGGTTTTTCTGTGGTTCGGAAATTTGTTGGACATGGTATTGGAAAAAGTATGTGGGAAGAACCACAAGTCCCAAACTTTGGGTCTCCAAATAATGGCATCAGATTAAGAAAAGGCATGGTTCTTGCCATTGAACCGATGGTAAATGCTGGTGGCTATGATGTTAAGGTGTTAGATGATAACTGGACTGCGGTAACTCAAGATGGAAGCCTTTCAGCTCATTTTGAACATACCGTAGCGATATTAGAAGACGGTCCAGAAATATTAACTAGCTTTGAATGATAAACAGTTTTCAATGATCAATGACGTTTATCATTCCTGCAAAAGCAGAAGTTCTTTGGTGCTTTGTCATTCCTGCGAAAGTAGGAATCCATAGAAACCTTTTAGTGTGAAAATAAACTTGTTTAATCAATAGTTATTAAAATCTGTTTTGAAGCTATCAAATTTTCCATTAGCAAGGGACCAATATGCCAAAACAAGATGTTATAGAGGTAGAAGCGAAAGTTATAGAGCCACTTCCCAATGCTATGTTCCGTGTTGAGTTGGAGAATGGGCATAAGGTTTTAGCTTATCTTTCTGGCAAGATGAAAATGAACTCAATAAAAATATTGCCGGGGGATCAAGTGACCGTTCAGCTTTCGCCCTACGATCTTACAAGAGGCAGAATAGTATATAGAAAGAAATGATTAGAGGTCAAAGGTTAAGGAATTTTTAACCCTTGAATCTTAGTCCTTAATTAAACTGATACTGGGTTATGAGGATGCTGGTCGCAGTATCAGACATAGCTTTATAATATCCAGCGTCCATTATGGATATTGTTATGAAAGTGCAATCATCAGTTAAACGTAGATGTGAGAAGTGTAAAATTATCAGACGTAAAGGTGTTATTCGGGTTATATGTATTAATCCAAAACATAAACAACGTCAAGGCTAAATTTTGGGTCTCCAAAGGGAGGAACTCTAATGGCAAGAATTGCAGGAGTGGAATTGCCTCGTGAAAGGTTAGTGGAATTCGCCCTGACGAAGATATTTGGAATAGGCTGGACAACTGCAAGAAAAATAGTTAAAGATGCGGATGTTAATCCACAGAAAAGGGTCCAAGAACTGACAGATGACGAGATCACAAGGTTAAGAAATATAGTGGAAAATAACTACAAAGTTGAAGGTGATCTCCATAGGGAGATACAGCTAAACATCAAAAGACTAATGGATATTGGATGTTATAGAGGGACAAGACATCGCAGAAATCTTCCTGTTCGTGGTCAGCGAACCAGCACAAATGCCAGAACTCGCAGGGGTGGATACAAAGCCAAGAGGACAATTACTGTTGGACGAAAGGCAAAAGAAGTCGCTCGTAAGGGCGGATGATGTTTATAGTAAATAGTGGGTAGTAAAATTGCTTTATTATCTACTAACTAATATCTACTATTAAAGAGGGAAAGGTAACATTGGGAAAAACAAAATATCGTGCAAAAAAAGTTAAGAAAAACATCAGTCAAGGAATTGCTCATATTCAATCAACATTTAATAATACTATTGTAACGATAACTGATGTAAATGGAAACACTATTGCATGGGATAGTGCTGGCACTGCACATTTCACTGGTTCACGTAAACAGACTCCGTTTGCTGCACAAATAGCAGCAGAATCCTGTGCTAAAAAAGCTATGGAACACGGAATGAAAAGGGTGGAAGTGCGAGTGAAGGGACCAGGTCCAGGCAGAGAATCAGCAATTAGAGCGCTTACCTCTGCTGGTCTTGAAGTAACTGTCATTAAAGATGTTACGCCTATCCCGCATAATGGTTGCAGACCACCTAAAAGAAGACGGGTATAAGTTAAAGGTTAAAAGTTAAAGGTTAAAAGTTAAAAGTTAAAGGTTAAAAATAAGGGTTGATTAGACTTGATTGAAGTTCATTGAAGTTCAACTTTTAGCTTTTTAACTTTAAAACCTAATCGGAGGTATGGATGGCTAGGTATACTGGTCCAGTTTGTAGATTATGCCGTAGAGAAGGCGATAAGCTATATCTTAAAGGACAAAGATGTTATTTTAAATGCACACTTGATAGGAGAAAACTACCACCGGGTCAGCATGGACAGATCGGAAGGAAAGAGAAAGACTACGGCATTCGCCTAAGAGAAAAGCAAAAAGCTCGTAGGATTTATGGGATTCTTGAAAAACAATTTAAAAGATATTTTCGTCTTGCAGAACGTGAAAAAGGCGTTACAGGAGAGAACCTTTTAAGGATATTGGAACAAAGACTTGATAATGTCGTATTCCGTTCGGGTTTCGCATCCTCTCGCGCTGAGGCTAGACAACTTGTCCTTCACAATCATTTTACGGTCAACGGTAAGAAAGTTAATATCCCTTCATATCCAACTAAGGCAGGCGATATAATTGCTTTAAGAGAGAAAAGCAAAAGCATTAGCAAAATTGAAGAAGCCATAGAAAATGCCCAAAATAGAGGGATCCCCGATTGGTTAGAGTTTGATAGGGACAAGATGCAAGTATTAGTTAGATCACTTCCAACGAGAGATCAAATACCAGAAAATATCAAAGAACAGCTTATAGTGGAACTATATTCAAAATAATGTTTTACTGCTGTTTGACCAAATATATCTGCTTTATTAACTGCTTTATTAATAAGAGAAAATTTGTTCAAGCAGGAGTATTGGTTGACTTACCTGAGTCAAGAGGTTTGATAATATGAGAGAGATCGTACTGCCCAAAAGACTTGAGGCTGATCCTGATACCTTGACTTACAATTATGGAAAATTTGTTGCCAAACCACTAATGAGGGGTTTTGGTATAACATTGGGAAATTCTCTTCGCAGAGTATTATTATCTTCTATAAGAGGAGCTGCGATAACTTCTGTTAAAATAGACGGCGTATTGCATGAATTTAGCACTATACCATCAGTTGCCGAAGATGTAGTCCAAATAATACTAAATCTGAAGGAAATACGATTTCAACTGATAGGTGAAAATCCTGTAACTTTATATTTGCACTGTAAGGATGCAGGAGAAGTCACTGCTGCTGATATACAGCCCAATAGCAGGGTTGTTATTATGAATCCCGATCAGCATATAGCAACTTTGGATAGAAACGGTGAGTTAAAAATGGAACTAACTGTTGAATCAGGAACTGGCTATCTTCCTGTAGAAGCAAACAAAAGCATTAGCAGAGTGCCGGGAATAATTCCAATAGATGCTATCTTTTCTCCTATAAAAAAGGTGAACTTCCAAGTTGAGAACACAGTTGATAGCACAATAGTTTCAGACCATGTTACAGATTTTGATAAGTTGACAATTGAAGTATGGACTGACGGAAGCATAAGTGCAAAGGATGCTATTTCCCAAGCATGTGAAATACTCATTAAGCATCTCAGCATATTCAAGAACTTTGATGAAGGCTATGTTGAGGAAGATCAAAGGGCAAATGAGGAATTAGAGAAACGTAAGAATTATCTATCTAAACCTGTTGCTGAGTTGGAACTTTCTGTTAGAGCTGCAAATTGTCTTGCTGCTGCAAATATTATCACTATAAAAGACCTTGTGACAAAAACAGAACCAGAGATGCTTAAATTTAGAAACTTTGGGCGTAAATCCCTAAATGAGATAAAAGCGATACTGAATGGAATGGGACTTTCATTTGGCATGGTATTAGATGAAAATGGTGAATCTGTTAAACCTAAGAAACTTGATACCGCTAATGAGGTCACAGATCAGTTAAAAGAAGATTTGACAGATGATGAAATAGATGATGAATTAGAAGATGATGATATAGAAAGCGAGGAATCATAAGATGCGCCATAATTTAAAAGGCAGAAAGTTAGGTCGCACAACTGCTCATCGTGAAGCTATGCTCAATAACATGGTTACTTCATTATTTGAGCATGAAAGAATAAAGACTACTCTTCCAAAAAGCAAAGAACTTAGGCGCACTGCTGAACGGCTTATCACCATAGCCAAACGAGGCGATCTTCATTCACGTAGAATTGTAGCAAGAAGAGTGCGTAATAATGAGGTTCTTAAAAAACTCTTTGATAATATAGGTCCAAGATATGCAAACCGAAACGGTGGTTATACCAGAATTATAAAGCTAAATAACCGTTTCGGCGATCGCGCACCTATGTCAATTATAGAGCTTGTTGAATAACAAACTATACACTGGATAATGGATACTGGATAATAATAAATCAATATCCAATATCTAATATCCAGTATTAATTTTCACCTTCCTTTATTTTATGAAAGTTGAAAGCATATTAATAATAAGTTTTAGCCATATTGGCGATGTTGTGCTTTCTACCGCAATTATCCCTCCATTACAAAAACGCTTTCCAAACGCAAAAATAAGCATTATGTTAGGTCCGAAGGCATGGGAAATTTTATGGGGCGACGTCCGCTTAAACGAGATTATCATATACGATAATCATGGAATTCATGCAGGACTTAAAGGGAAAATCAAACTAATAAAAGAGATAAGAGCAAGAAAATTTGACCTTATAATTGATCTACGTGATACAATTTGGTCTCATTTTATGGGCAGAAAACGTTGGGGTATGCCCATATTAAAAAAGCTTGATAAAAGCTATAATCAATTGCATGCGGTAGATAGATACCTAAACGTTCTTCATAATCATGGAGTTGATGAAGTTGGCGGAATGCCAGAGATAATTTTGTTAGATTATGAAAAACAAGAAGCCATTGATTTTTTAATTAGTCATAATGTAAAATCTGACGATATTGTTATTGGTATTCATCCGGGCGGAAGTTGGAAATATAAACTATGGAAATTAGACAGGTTCATCAACTTAGGCGATATTTTAAGTGAAAGATACGGTGCAAAGGTTCTTATATTTGCTGGACCTGATGAAAAGGATTTACAAGATCAGGTTTATGAAAAAATGCGATATAAACCTATACTTGTCCAAGATGTAGGTTTACGCAAGTTAGCTGCTATCATTCAACAATGCGATCTTTATATAGGCAATGATACAGGTCCTATGCACATTGCGTCTGCGGTTGGGACACGCGTTTTGTCAATTTTCGGTTCAACAGACCCAAATAGAAGCGGTCCTTATGGCAATGGCAATATTGTCATAAGTGCTAAAATTGATTGCTCACCATGTCACCCTGGCAGAAATCCTGGCGGATGTAAACTCCCCTCCTGCTTAGCTATAGATTCCATATCTCTTAAACAAGTGTCTGATGTCGTTGGAAGGATTTTAAATGAAAGATGGAATACGTCCAATTGATCTAAGCAAGGTCAAAACCTACCCAATTTGTGAACGTGAAAATAAAGTCACAATTGCCGATTTTGCACACCCACCTAATGTAGGGCAAACTTTGAGTGATTGGCTTAACTCTTTGCCGAATATATTAGCAGGGAAAGATTTTATTGAGTTAGTGCAGGCTATTGTAAAAGCAAGGGCAAATTCAAGACCAGTTATAGCGATGATGGGCGGACATGTGATAAAGTGTGGACTCAGTCCTGTTATTATCTCTATGATGGAACATGACATCCTAACAGGGATCGCTATGAATGGTGCAGGAAGCATCCATGACTTTGAGATCGCAATAATCGGTGGAACTTCCGAAGATGTGGGAACAAATATTGAGGACGGAGTGTTTGGGATGTGGGAAGAAACTGGCGGATTGATGAATTCTGCAATAATTGACGGAAAAAATCAAAATATAGGCATGGGCAAAGCTTTAGGTCAAAAACTCGTTGAAATAAATGCGAAATATCAAAATTTTAGCATTCTGGCAAGTGCCTTTCGTTTAGGCGTGCCTATAACTGTTCACGTAGCCATAGGGACAGATATAATCCATCAACACCCTCAGGCAGATGGTTCTGCGATCGGGCAGACAAGTTTCACTGATTTTCGTGTATTCGTCTCAGAAATAGCTGATCTTGATGGCGGTGTGCTTCTCAATTTTGGATCCGCTGTCCTTATGCCAGAGGTTTTTTTGAAAGCATTAAGCATTGTTAGAAATCTTGGTCACAAAGTAATAGAGTTTACTACCGCAAATTTTGATATGTTTCAACATTATCGTCCTAAGGAGAATATACTTAAGCGACCCACAAAAATGGGTGGAAAAGGATATGCAATAACAGGTCATCACGAGATTATGATACCTTTACTTGCGTATGCTGTTTTGGATAAGATGAAATAGGCAGATAGTATTGTAAAAATACTATAAGTGAACTAAAACCTACCTAAATTGGAGATTTTTATGAAACAATTATGGATAGAATGTCTCACCTGTGATAATAAATGTTGTAACCATGAGTTAGCTAAACTGTTATTTGTTACTGATGACGAATTTGAGAATATCAATAAGAGAAACCCAGAGGGTGCAGAATCGCTCAAAAACGGAGAAGCGCCATGTAAATTCTTTGAAGAAAATGGACTATGCGAAATTCAGGATATAAAACCTGTTGATTGCAAACTGTTTCCTTTTGATATTATGAAAGATGGCGATAAATTCTTCTGGATTATACGAAAGATTGAATGTGCTATAGTTGAAAATGAGGAAAATTATGAGGATTACTTGCTTGATCTTGAAAAAAATATCATCCCTTATTTTTATCCTCATATAGAAAGATATTCAATGTATAAATGGGAAGATACCATAAAAATATGTGATTATAAAGTCTTGCGAGAAGTTAAGTTTGACAAGTGAACTTTTTAGTGTTAAAATAAATTTGTTGTAATGAATGATAATGATGTTGTAAATTATCATATATTCAGGCTAGAGTAGATCAGATGGTCGCATTTGCTTTTTTAGCAAATGAGGAAAGTCCGAACTCCATAGGGCAAAGTGCTGGGTAACACCCAGTGGGGGCGACCCCAAGGAATAGTCACAACAGAAAGCAGACCGCCAACGGAAGACATTTTGTCTTCATAGACAAGTTTGTCTTCGCGGGCAAGGGTGAAACGGTAGTGTAAGAGACTACCAGCAGTCTTGGTGACAAGGCTGGCTAGGTAAACCCCACTTGGAGCAAGGCTAAATAGGAGGGATATAAGTTGCCCGCTTCTCCCTCGGGTAAGCTGCTTGAGGTATGGAGTAATCCATACCCTAGATGAATGACCATCACCCAAAAAGGGAACAGAATTCGGCTTATGATCTACTCTAGCTTTTTATTTAGCTTTTTATTTTTGCAATATCACAAGCAGAAAAGAAAGGGAGGTATATGCAAAAATTTAATGGTGTTGGTGGAACTCCCGGCGGTCTTTGGACGTTCATAATCGGCGTTATAATGATTATCGCTGGCGGATTTCTTTTCATAAATCATGTAAAAGTCGGTTATGGCTTCTTTCATTTCTTCGGTAGAGATACACAAGGTTTAGTTTTGATCCCTCTGATTGCCGGAATAGCTTTCCTGTTTTTCAATGCCAAATCCGTTATTGGTTGGATTTTAACCATAGCAGGAGCATTGATTATTTTTCTAAGTGTGATCGCCTCGCTAAGATTTTATTTTCCACAAACAAGCCTTTTTAACTTGCTAATCATGTTAGTTTTGCTTGTTGGCGGTATCGGATTAGTGCTGAGATCGCTAAAATCTGCATAATATCTTATGAGGTAACTAATATGTATAAAGACATTATGAATCTTATCATAAGCGAGCTTCAAACAAGAAAATGTATAAGGGATATTGCACAGCATTGGTCTTATCGTAGCACCGTTCCAGGACCAGGATTGAGAAACGTTAGCAATTTTCTCTGTCAACGTCATCGTGAAAATGGCATCAAAGCGGAAGTTATACCGTATCCAGCAGATGATAAAACAGAATGGTTAAATGGTCATAAAAATCCATTGGAATGGCTACCAAGATCGGCAAAATTAGAGATTTTAAAGCCTAATGAAAAAGCAGGTTTGATCTGCTCTTATGCGGAAGAACCGCTTTGTTTAGTAAGCAATAGCACGTCAACACCCAAAGGGGGTATTGATGCACCAATTGTTATTGTCAATAACGGATCAAAAGATGAGGACTATGAGGGAATTGATTTGGCGGGAAAAATCATATTTACCAATATGCCTGCGGGAAGCGTTGAAGGACAAGCGAGAAAGCGAGGTGCAGTTGGCATAATAAGCGATTGTGTATCTCCGCCGTGGTTAGTATCATATCCACCCGTCCGTGAACCAGAGGATGCACCTGATCTGACGATGTGGAGCATACTTAGTGGCACTCGTAACGAAAAAGGCTTATGGGGATTTAATCTTTCCGCAAGACAGGGACGAAGATTGCGCAAGATCATCCAAGAAAGCAACGAATCAGTCATACTCCACGCAGAAGTTGACGCTGATCTGATAGAAGGCTCATCAGAGCTTGTCAATGCTATACTTCTTGGGACAGACCTTGCCGATGAGGAGATATGGGTTTTAGCTCATTCATCAGAACCGGGCGCGAGGGACAATGCCTCTGGTTGTTGTCTATCAGTTGAGATTGCCAGAACCCTAAAAACGCTTATTGATAGTGGAAAATTGCCACCATTACGGAGAAGCATTAGATTTCTCAATGCTGTTGAGGTAAGCGGTTTTTTGCCTTATATTGATTCAAGAAAAGATGAACTTGATAAAATAATCGCGGGGATTTGCCTTGACTCTGTGGGACAGGATTTTAGCTTGTGCGGAGGCGAATTTGTCCTTTTCCAATCGCCAGAAACTAACGCATCGTTTATTGATGGATTGATGGAACAAATCTTTTCAGCGGTTTCTGCTGAGCCGATAAGCAAGTTTTCAAATGACAATTACGCTACTTTCCCATGGCATACAGAGAAATTCTGGGGAAATGACGCTTTCGTCTCTGACGGATTCTTTGATATTCCAACTCCTCAAATTTCTACTTGGCCTGATAGATTTTATCATAGCTCAATGGACAGACCCGAGCAGATGAGCGACAACACGCTTGGCAGGGCAGGGGCAATAGTCGGGACATGCCTCTATCTTTTAGCAACAGCAGATGCCAAAACTGCTATTTGGTTTGCTGGGCTTGCGATGAAGGATTGGAAAAAGCGAATATCACAAAATTTGATTACAGAAGCGATGAAAGACAACGTAACGCCGTTTTATCTTCGTTCATTTGGCAAGCATCTCGGATTTCAAGGGCAAGATGCTATAACGCAAGTATTGAGGTTCGCTAAGAGTGATAAAAATTTTGATAAATTAGTGAAAGAATTAGCTAATGAAATGCGTATTTTTGCGGATAATGAATCAGAAAATGCAGTTAGACTTTTATCAGCTATTTCTGGACAAGAAATGCTTCCATTGCCCGATACTACACAAGAAACTGTTGACAGTTATGGCGATAATGTGCTAAAAAGGCTTTGGTGGCAACATCCTCCAGATAGCGCGTTTTCTGATTCTGGACGTGAACGTCTGCGTGCTTTACGTGAACATGGAAATGTGGGTCGCATCTGGAACTGGATCAATGGTCGCCGAACTGTAAAAGAAATTTACGACAGGGTGCAATTCAATGGAGCAATACCTTATGATATTGTCAAGAAATATGCCGAATTACTCGTAGATGAGGGTTTTGCAATTATTTGTAAATAAAAAGGCATATTCTGTGAGATACAAACTCCAAAAGAGCAATTTGTCTTAAACTTGGAGAGCGAAAAATGGAAAAAATATCTAATAATGTCTTAAATGGAATTCAGCTAAATCTTGAACCATCAAGCAGGATATATAAATTAAGAGAGCTATATTGGAACAAATCCCATAACGCAGGCTTAGTGCGTAAAGATATAGAAGGCTCTGGCGATAATTCCTTGATCGGTCATGCGTTGGATTTTTCCGCCCTTCTTTCTGCAAGCGATGTTTTTATCCTTCCAGATGAACTTATTGTTGGTTGTCATCTCGCCTTACCAAAACAAAGAGATAGCATAAATCTCGGCTATTACAATACTCACTATCCCCCTGGACATGAGACTATACTTAATATGGGGCTTGCAGGCATAAGGGATTATGCAAGAAAACGTTTAGAGTCAGAATCGGACAAAGATAAAATAGAATTTCTTCGTGCTGTTGAAATCTCCTACGATTCCGCCTGTAAATATGTTCAAAAATATGCTAATTATCTTGACAAAATGGCGTTATTAGAAACTAACCCGACAAGAAAAGAAGAGCTAAAAGAGATTTCAGATATATGCTATGAACTTGCCAATGATCGTCCAACATCTTTTCATTCTGCTTTGCAATTGTTTTGGTTTACGCATATATTCGGCGGAAAAGGTTGTATTGGTCGCTTTGACCAATGGATGTATCCTTTCTATAAAAAAGATATAGAGGAAGGCAAGATAACCCAAGAAAAAGCCCAAGAGTTATTAGAGTGTCTTTGGATAAAACTCAACTATTTTGCTGGTAATAACGATTCACTTCGCAATATCGCCCTTGCTGGGCAAACGCCTTATGGTGAAGACGCATGTAACGAACTAACTTATATGTGCATTTTTGCAAGTGCTAAGCTGATGCTTCCAGAACCTAAGTTAAATGTGCATTTTTATAAGAATTCGCCAAGGGAATTGCTAACGGAATGTTGCAGAGTTATTGCCAAAGGTTCAAATGTTATAGCTATTTTCAACGATGAGGTGATAATTCCCGCATTGACACGGATCGGCATTCCAATAGAAGATGCGCGTGATTATTGTAATGATGGTTGTTCGGAATTAATCATCGGCGGGAAAGGAACGATAAGTTTCAGAGTTCACGATAGTTTGAGATTATTAAACGAAACCGTTATGCAAGCAGAGCAAAAGAAATATGAAACCTTTGATGATGTGTTAGCGGATTTTAAATCACGTATGAGACAACTTATGCCCAAGGGAAATGGTAACGATGCGTTAGTCACTTTTCCCTTCTTCGCTGCAAGCATAAAGGATTGCTTAGAAAAGGCTTCACCAAGCGGTGTCAGGTATAGTATCTGGGGTGAGATAATGGCAGAGATGGGAAATACTGCTGATGGCTTATCCGCGATCAAAAAGTTTATCTATGAGGATAAATCATTGACTTGGGAAAGGCTTATATCTGCCTTAAAATCCAATTATCAAGACGACGAACCGTTAAGACAGATGCTTTTAAATCGCTCTCCAAAATACGGCAACGATAATGACGAAGTGGACATGATATTAAAGGAGATTTCGGAATATTTCTGTGACGGAATTCACGAGAACGCCCAAAATCCTTATGGATACGGTAGCAAACGAGCCGCAGGGTTTATGTCTTTCGGTATTCACGGTAAAAGCGAATTGCCAGCTTCCCCTGATGGTAGAAGGAAAGGCGATCTGACCGCTAATAGCTTTTCTCCCTCCGTTGGCATGGATAGGAGCGGTCCAACCGCAGTGTTAAAGTCTGTTGGAAAAATTGATCTCACTAAGGCTTCTCATGGTTCTGTGCTTGATATAGCATTACATACGACAGCTATAAGAGGCGAAGAGGGTTTTAATAACTTGGTTTCCTTTGTTGAATCTTTTCTTAAAATGCCCTGCACAGCGACGCTTCAAATAAACGTAATAGACCGCGATACTCTGCTAAAAGCAAGATTAGACCCAAAATCACCAGAATATAGGACTCTCGTTGTCCGTGTATGGGGATTTTCTGCGGTATTTGTTGAACTTGATCCAGCTTTGCAGGAACATGTCCTATCCCGAACTGAACACGAATTTTGATACCAATTTTCATTAGAAAAATATAGGACAATATTTGTTAGATATTTATATCAAAACTTTTGTCTTTTGATAATCAGTTTAATTAGCCTTAGATGGCAAGACTGATGGCGTAGGTATTGATGCTGGTTCAGGGAGCTTCATTGGCTCTGGCAAAGGCATTGGGTCTGGCAACCTTGACGGCGGAGGAATAGGAATAGGGTTGCTTAAATTGTTTGTGGTCTGTATTGCAAATGATTCTGGCAAAGGTGTAGGGTCTTGTATTGGTCTTGGTGCTGGTATCTGAGATGGCGTAGGTATCGGCATTGGATTATTTATAACCCTTGGGCTTTCTATTTGAAAAGATTCAGGCAATTTCATAGGTTCTGGGATCGGTTTTGGGTCTGGAATCCTTGACGGCTCTGGGATCGGTATCAGTCCTTGTGCATTTCCAAAAATATTTCCTCCTGACAATTTTTTCCCTCCTATTGATCAACTGAATTAATTATTACATCTAAAGCCCTTTATATAATATTTTATAACTCCTGATTTGATTATAGCATCTAAAAAGAATAAGGTCAAGAAATTTTTAACTGCTGATTCACCCTCAGTTTTTTTACACATCGTAAAAATATACCCGACAATTCCAAGAGCTATATGAAAACAATAAATACTCATTGGATAAAGCAAAACGTTATTCCTTTGTTACACTTTTCTGGATTCCCGTTTTCACGGGAATGACAAATGTGAAGCATTTTAATTTTAACGAATATAAAAGAAAGTCCTTACAAAGATATGCTATTTTTTGTTTATTTTTCAAGAGTTTCTTACATATTTATCATTCAAACATATATCATTTTTATATCCTTTAAAAACTGAGGGTGAATCAGATTTTTAACTGATCTATATATGAACTCCTGCTGTATAGAAAATGGTCAAAACTTGATAAATCTTAGAAAATATAGCTTACTCATAAACGCTTTATTTATAAGCAGTTTCAGCAATTAGAATGCCGATAATCCTATTAAAATTGAATGGCATTTGATTTGCAATGTATATGATTTTGATTTGTCTATCTTGGTTTATATATGATGAAAATTTGTCTAAAATATAAGGAGTTCAATAATGGAAAGATTTTTTATGACATTTTTATTATTCCTAACTCTTTGTTTTGTGTTAAATTGTTCTATTCAAGCTAGCGACGATGTATATGTGCTTGAAGAGATTACGGTCACAGGCACTAGTAGTGAAAGAGATTCTTTCCAAACGCCTAATGCAATATCTGTCATTACATCGGAAGATATAAGCAGAAAAAGTTTAGGGACAACTCCTGATATGTTGCGAGGAGTGACGGGTGTTATGGTTCAAAAGACAACTGCTGGTCAGGGATCGCCTTATGTAAGAGGATTGACAGGCTATCAGACGCTTATAATTGTTGATGGAGTGCGTTTGAATAATTCTACTTTCCGTTCAGGTCCAAATCAGTATTTGGCTACGGTAGATTCTAATCAGATAAAAAAGATAGAAGTTATGCGTGGATATGGATCAACGCTTTATGGAAGTTCAGCCATAGGTGGCGTGATAAACGTTTTCACTAAATCTCCGATGGAATCATTGAAAGGGCTTTCTTTTAAACCATATTTATCTACCAAATATTCAAGTGCAGACTCAGGGAAGCTCGGTAGAATAGGCATAGACGGAGGCTATAAGAATTTCAGTTTCATAGTTGGTGGAACTTATAAAGACGTCAGCGATCTTAGACCGGGAAAGGGCTATGATATACAATTGCCCACAAAAAAATTCCTTTTAACCAGTCAAAGCAACCCAACTATTCCAGAAGGTGCTTGGTTAGTGGATATAGAAAAGCCGACAGGTTGGGAGGAAAGAAACGGCGATATTAAAATAAATTACAGAATTTCTGATGGACAAGACATAAAACTCGCCTATCAAGGGGTTAGACAAAAGAATGTCCCCCGTTATGATAAGTATGCAACTAAGGAATATGACACGCTCTTATTTAATCCACAGAATAGAGATTTAGCCTATCTAAATTATACTGCCATAGAGAAAATACCGCTTATTGATTCTTTACAAGCCACATTATCCTATCAAAGGCAAAATGAAGGACAGATACAGCAAAAAGCCAAAAGCACAACAATAACCGAGATCAGAGATATTGATGATATAATGGGTATTTCACTTCAATTATCATCTCTGTTAGGACAAAAACAAAGAATAACTTATGGCGGAGAGTTCTATAATGATCAACTGGATAGCAAATCCGTTGTTACTAACACAAAGACAAATGAAATAAAAACAACTGCTTGGGGAGCTTATCCTGACGGTGCGGAGTTTTGGGATATTAACGGTTATATTCAAAATGAGATCAAGATATTAGATAATTTAGAGGCGATATTGGCAGGTAGATATACGAAATTTCAAACACAAGCGGATTTAAGCATAAAAGACCCTTCTTTTGGAATGTTTAAAAATTCAGGCGATGCTTTAACTGGCAGTTTAGGGATTGTCTTTGGAATAGTTAAAGGGCTAAATCTCACGTTCTCAGTTGGACAGGCATTTAGGGCGCCAAGCCTAAGCGACACCACAGCGGTTATGATCACTAATCAAGCAATATCTGCCCCTAATCCCGATTTGAAGCCAGAACGTAGTTCAGGTATTGATTTAGGCGCCAAGGTTAGATCAAGATATTTCTCTGGGACTGTCAACTATTACTTTAATAGGATCAGTGATGCTGTAACGAATGTAAATGTTAAAGATGTCTTCGTTGATAAAGAGATGCCAAAGATTTATCAAGACTTAATTAATGCAAATAAGGACGCCAAAGTAACCATTGCCTATAATTCTGATGAACCTACGGATATTCAAGGCATGGAGTTAGCTATAAATAAGGCAGTGCTTCCATTTTTCCCCGAAATCTCAACTTATGGGAATTTAACCATTACGAGAGTGGAAGATATAGCGGAAAATCAGCCGAAACTGCGAGAAATGCCTATAAATGGCATATTAGGAATCCGATGGGATAAAAGCAAAGATAGATTTTGGGCAGAGACATATAGCAGATTTGCATTAAAGCAAGATCGCCTCGCCAAGACAGATAGAAGCGACCCTCGCATCCCCGGAACGACGAATGATCCGTCAAAGGAAGACCCTTACGCATATACGCCGGGTTGGTTTACCTTAAACATCAGGGCAGGAATTAATATTAGTGATTGGTCTTTGCTTTCTGTTGGAATTGAAAATATCACTGATAGAAGATATAGGGAACATGGATCAGGAGTTGATGGACCTGGACGCAACCTTTTCGTCAGTTTAGACTACAAATTCTAAAAACAAGTAGGGTTAAAAGTTAAAGGTTGAAGGTTAAAGGTTTGTTTATAGACTGCTTGAACATTTTCAAAAATTCCTGTCTTTTTATTAAACTTTGGACAATTTTGAATTAAAGAATATTGTTAGCTAACCAAATTTATTTTTAATAACAAGAAAAAACATTAAATCCCCTTTTATCCAATAGCCATTAAGTTGAGGGAAAAACGTTATTTTTAAAATGAGATAATATTGTTTTTAGCCCCGAAGGGGCGCTATATTTATAGAAACGATAAACGCCAAAATACATAGCTCCAGCGGAGCGAAATATTATGGGGGAAAAGTTAAAGGTTAAACGTTAAAGGTTATATGTCGCTCCTGACGGAGCTAAAAGATTTTTTATTTATGTGTTTTCTATAAATATATCACCCCTTCGGGGTTAAAAGTTCTTAACTTAATGCTTATGCCTTTATCTTCCGGAAACTAAAAAGATCTTTTTCAAATTAGTAAGTCATTAAAATCTCCATTTAGAAAAGATCATCAAAGTCCCCCTTTTGAAAAGTGAAATTTAGAGGGATTTCCTTAGATAGTTTAATTGGATAATAAACTGTCCGAACTCATGTCCTAAGCTCAGAATTTTTTCATCGACATAACACCGACAAAATAATTAAAATATATCACAGAAACATGGGAATATTGTTCTGTAATGGTGAAATGCCCATGACATAGAGACAATCTATCTGGTGATATAAAAAGGGGTGTATAAATGGATCAACGAAGCATTAGAGTTTTTGTTTCTTCTACGTTTCGTGATATGCAGGCTGAACGAGAGGAGCTTGTTAAACGCATATTTCCGCAACTGCGAAAACTATGTGAGTCACAATATGTCTCGTGGACTGATGTTGATCTGAGATGGGGTATAACCGATGAAGAGAAGGCAGAAGGCAAGGTCCTGCCTATATGCCTTGAGGAGATAAAAAGATGCAGACCTTACTTTATCGGAATATTGGGTGAAAGATATGGCTGGGTGCCTGATAGCATCCCTCAAGAGCTAATAGAACAGGAACTATGGCTTAAAGAGCATCTTGAAAAGTCCGTTACCGAATTAGAGATCATTCATGGGGTATTGAAAGACCCGAAGATGGCTGACCATGCCTTCTTTTATTTCAGAGACCCGGCTTATATTAATTCTCTCCCCAAAAATTTACAAAAGGAATTTCAGGAATCAGAAGAAGGCAAAAAACAGAAACTTCTTGAACTTAAAAAGAAAATTCGTGATAGCGGATTGCCTGTCAGAGAAAACTATTCTAACCCTCAGGAACTTGGTCAGCTTGTGCTTAAAGACATGACTGATGTAATAAATAAGCTTTTCCCTGAAGTTGAGATTGATCCGCTTGATAGATTGGCGATGGAACATGAGGCATTTGCGCAAAGTAGAACAAGGGTTTATATCGGTAGGCAGGAATATTTTGACAAACTTGACGCTCATGTTAAAAGCGACT
>Ga0078972_1005429_pt1 | contig 32380 bp, 24 predicted proteins | sample YelNatPaOPGAMG01_FD_67568 | JGI IMG/M metagenome (GOLD analysis project Ga0078972, IMG submission 67568) | Hot spring thermophilic microbial communities from Obsidian Pool, Yellowstone National Park, USA - OP-RAMG-01 (SPADES assembly) (version 2) | ecosystem: Environmental > Aquatic > Thermal...
CACGTGCCGCGTTCCGTTATCTCCGCCATCACCAATCAATTGACGGGTAATATATATTCATGATTTGCAATGTCAATTCGTGGGAGGATACAATGCCCCAAGCGCGTAAAATCATCCTGATCATGACCGATACCCAGCGCAAAGACATGCTCGGATGCTACGGATACCCCTCAATGCTCACCCCAAATCTCGACCGCATCGCAAGAGGCGGCGTCAGGTTCGACAAAGCCTATACCTGCCAGCCGGTATGCGCCCCAGCCCGTTCCGCAATCTTCACTGGACTCTATCCGCATACGAATGGAGTATGGGCGAATTGCGCGCCTCTTGGGGATAACGTTCCCACTCTGGCGAAACGATTGCAGGACCACGGATTCCATACGGCGCATATCGGGAAATGGCACCTGGATGGCGGCGACTATTTCGGATTGGGTCGATGTCCGGATGGATGGGATCCGGAATATTGGTATGACATGCGTTGCTATCTGGAGGAACTCACCCCCGAGGACCGACTGCGATCTCGTCGCACGGAGACAAATCGCGATCCTTCGCTCACAGCCGATTTCACCTTCGGTCACCGCTGTGCGGATAGAGCCATACGATTTTTGGAAAAACATCACACCGAGGCTTTTTTCCTCACCCTCTCCTTCGACGAACCGCACGGTCCCTGCCTCTGTCCGGAGCCTTTTTCATCCATGTACCGCGATTATCAATTCCCAAAATCCCCCAATGTTTGGGACTCCTTGGAGGACAAGCCCGCTCACCATCGCATTTGGGCGGGAAAAGCGTTGAACCAGGATAAGGACGCATTGCGAATATCTTCGCCGGACTATTTCGCGTGCAACTCCTTTGTTGACTGGGAGATCGGACGCGTTCTGGACACCATTGACCGCCTCGTCCCGGACGCCCTGGTGCTGTATACATCCGACCATGGCGACATGTTGGCTTCACACTCCATGTGGAACAAAGGCCCAGCGATGTACGAGGAGATAACCCATATCCCGTTCCTGATGCGCTGGAGCGGAGTTATTGAACCCGATACGGTTCATCCATTTCCCGTGTCGCATATCGATATAACTCCGACACTCATGGACGCGGCGGGACTGGAACCGCCGCAATGGAGAGACGGAGAGAGTATCCTTCCATTTCTTCTGAATCCCGGCGCATCTTCCAACCGAAGTATCTTCATCGAATTTGGGAGATATGAAGTGGATCATGATGGATTCGGCGGTTTTCAACCCATACGCTGCGTCTTCGATGGTAGATATAAATTGGCGATTAATCTGCTTACGACCGATGAACTGTACGATCTCGACCAGGATCCGTGGGAGATGCGTAATCTGATCGCCTCGGAGAGGCATCGCGTCATCCGCAATCGCTTGCACGATGAACTGTTGGAGTGGATGAACCGGTCACGCGATCCGTTTAGAGGATACTATTGGGAACGGCGCCCATGGAGGGAGGACGCCGGACCGGAGACATGGGATTACACCGGAATGACCCGTCAAAGAGAGAACGAGGAGTACGAGCCCCGTCAACTGGACTACAACACGGGTTTGGAGATGAAGGAAGCCACGAGAAAAAAATAGGAGGAAAGGGATGAAATCGCCCAATATCGTGTCCATATTAATCGATGACATGGGATGGACCGATCTGAAGTGCTTCGGGAGTTCGTTCTATGAGACTCCGAGGATTGACCGCATGATGTCGGAGGGGATGAAATTCACCAACGCCTACGCCTCCTGTCCTGTTTGCTCCCCCACCAGAGCCAGCATCATGACGGGCAAATACCCCGCCACCTTGGGTCTCACCAATTTCATAGGCGGTCACGAGCGTGGCAGACTCTTGGAGGTTCCATACATCCACTACCTTCCGTTCACGGAACTAACCCTTCCCTCTGTTCTTCGCAGAGAGGGATACGCCACTTGGCATATCGGAAAATGGCACCTCGGAGACGAACCCTACTATCCCGAAAACCACGGATTCGAGGTGAATGTCGGCGGGTGCAGCTGGGGGCATCAATACAGCTACTTCGCTCCCTATCGCAACCCAAGAATGGAGGAGGGACCCGATGGAGAGTTCCTGAATGACAGACTCACCGATGAGGCGATAAAGCTCATCAAAAACAGGGATTCTCGTCCGTTTTATCTCAACTTATGTCATTACGCTGTTCATATCCCATTATCGGCGCCCGGCGAGGATATCAACTACTTCACCAAAAAGGCTTTCTCAATGGGGCTAAACGACCGATCTCCTTTCGAGGAAGGGGAGCATTTCCCTTGCGATCATAAGCGCAAGGAGCGAGTGGTGCGTCGTCGGTTCCAATCCGATCCCGTATACGCAGCCCTCATCCGTAACTTGGATTGGAACGTAGGTCGGCTGCTTGACGCCATTGAAGAGGCAGGAGAGGCTGAAAACACCATCATCCTTTTCACTTCGGATAATGGGGGATTATCCACTGCTGAAGGTTCGCCCACATGTAATTTTCCACTGTCCGAGGGCAAAGGATGGATGTATGAAGGAGGAACCCGCGTGCCCTTCATCATCAAATGGAAAGGGAGAATCACTCCTGGATCCGTCTGCCAGGAACCAATCACCAGTCCGGACCTTTATCCCACCTTTCTGGATATTGCTGGAATTCCCCTTATACCGGAGCAACACACCGACGGGGTGAGCATTCGCCCCCTTTTGGAGGGGGACAACTCTCATAAAAGAGGACCGCTGTTCTGGCACTATCCTCACTATGGTAATCAAGGCGGAACCCCAGCCTCGGCAATTCGCAAGGGGGATTACAAGCTGATTGAATTTTTCGAGGATAACAGGCTGGAGCTATATCATTTGGCCAGTGATCTTAGCGAAAAGCGCAATCTCGCGGAGGAACTGCCCGCTCTAACCACGGAGATGCACCGCGAACTCGTGGCTTGGCGTGAGAAAGTGGAGGCGCAAATCCCAAAACCCAATCCGGATTACATTCCGCCAAACCCGGAAAGCGCATTGGATTGAAGAATATGCTCTTTAACGATCCATTGAAATCATAGGAGGAAAACGAATGATCTTACAGCCAAACGATAAACTGGTAATGATAGGGGATTCCGTCACGGATTGCGGACGTGCGCAACCCATCGGAGAGGGGTTGTTCAACGCACTTGGAAATGGATATGTGTCACTCGTTGATTCCATCCTCACCGTTCTTTATCCGGAACGCTCGATACGCGTTGTGAATATGGGGCTAAGCGGCAATACCGTACGAGATTTGAAGATGCGATGGCAAAGAGACGTGATCGAGCAAAAACCGGATTGGGTTTCCATCATGATTGGGATCAATGATGTATGGAGACAATTCGACTGCCCCCGTCAAAAGGAGATACATGTGTATCCGGAAGAGTATTCAGCCACTCTCGAGGAAATCATCGTTCAAACAAAACCGATCGTCAAAGGGATCGTGATGATGACTCCTTATTATCTGGAACCCAATCGCGAGGACGCCATGCGAAAACGGATGGATCAATACGGAGCGATTGTTCGGGATATCGCCACCAGACATCAAACGCTTTTCGTGGACACTCAGGAAGAGATGAACGGAATCCTGAATCATTACAACGCAAACGCGATCGCCTGGGACAGGGTGCATCCAAACCACATCGGGCACATGGCGCTCGCCAAGGCGTTCCTCGCGTCTGTCGGCTTGAAGTTCGACAAAATTCCGAAGGAGTAGGTTCAATGGATGGCGGGGGGAAGAACCGGATAGGTACAGCCACTCTGAACTAGACGATATTGCGGATGGTATAATAGCGGGTAAGCAATTAAAGAATAGCCCTTTGAATGCCGCACACCCCCTAAATCCGGAGAGGAAATAATGAAAATACTAATGTTGTCTTGGGAGTATCCCCCGAAAATCGTCGGGGGAATCGCGCGCCACGTGGAGGAGATATCCTGGGCATTAGCGAAATGTGGGGACGAGGTTCATGTGGTGACATGCGATTTCCCCGGCGCCCCAATGGAGGAGACTTACAACGACGTTCATATCCATCGCGTCACCCCCTATGCCCAGGCGGATAACTTCATCCATTGGGTGCAGCAGCTCAACGCCGCGATGCGAGAGAGAGCGGACGCCCTTCTTCGTGAATGGACCTCAAGCGCAAACTTGAAACGGATTCCGGCGGAGGATGGCATCATCATCCACGCACATGACTGGCTGGCGCACTTCAGCGCCGCCGCGCTCAAACACGCGTATCACCTTCCCCTCGTCTCCACCATACACGCCACGGAGTTCGGCAGAAACAATGGCATCCACAACGATACCTCCCATTACATCCACTCCGTGGAGTGGCAACTCACCTACGAAAGCTGGCGAGTGATTGTATGTTCGGGGTTCATGAAAGGCGAGGTGGAATTCGCTTTACAGACTCCTTCGGATAAGATCGATATCATCCCCAACGGCGTTCATGCGGAGAAGTTCGACTTTCCATTTCCTCCAGAAGAGGCGGCAAAATTCCGCCAACGTTTCGCCGCTCCTAACGAGAAAATCATATTCTTTGTGGGACGCATGGTGCGCGAGAAAGGGGCGCATCTCCTGATTGAAGCTCTGCCGAAAATACGCGAGCAATACCATGATGTCAAGCTTATCATCGTGGGCGGAGGGTATAGGGATCATCTCTATGATCTTGCAAACCGCATGGGACTCAGTTGGAACATCTTTCTCACCGGATTCATGCCTGACGATGAGTTGCTGCGACTCTACAAGGTAATTGACGTCGCCGCATATCCTAGCCTGTATGAACCATTCGGGATCGTCGCGCTGGAGGCGATGGCGGCGGGGGCGCCGGTGGTGGTTTCCGATGCCGGAGGTTTGCGGGAGGTTGTGGAGCATGATGTAACTGGAACCATCACTTGGCTGAACAATCCCGATAGCCTTGCATGGGGAATCACTCGGGTTTTGAAGGATCCGGAGCATGCGAAATGGATGGCGATGAACGCGGGAAGAGTGGTAAGGGATTATTATAATTGGGATCGAATCGCCCGGATAACGCGCAGTGTGTATCACCGCGTATGGTCGGAATACCAAACCTGCCCATGGTGATGGGGCGGCGCGAGCGGTGCCCCCTGAGTTTTTTATGGCAACGCCCACGCCTTGATTTTCACCCATGCGCGCAAGCGGGGCAAAACCGCCCCGCCAAGGTTTTGCGCCGTCGCAGCCGCGCCGAATACATAGACCTCTGTGTCCGCCGACGTGGCTTTTATCTCTTGACCAGGGACGAGGGTTATATTCAAATTCCGATAGATATCCGCGTGCTCGCTCTTCCCGGTCGGAGTATCCTTCCAGAAAAAGCCCGAAAAGTGGCTGATATCGAAGAGCGCCCCGTAGGATAATCCCGCCTTGAGGTTGTTCCACACCTGGACGTCATCCATGGAATGCGGCGTATCCCCGGAGGCGTCCGCGAGAATATCCGATACGGGATACATGAAATAGGATTCGCACCGCCATGGAAATGTATCCGTGTTCTTCAATCGAAGCATTCGCGCACCGAACCAACTCTCCTGCGGATAGACATCCATGCGAAAGGTGACTTGGTAATCCCCATCGGAGCCCTCCAACGCACTATTATGATCCGCAGTCATTATAAGCACGACGCGAACCGGTCCGCTGAATTCCGTTATATGACTCACGGAGGAGGGAGCGACCCATTGGTTTGCAACTCCCGTCTCATGCACCAGAGTCCCAAAGCTCCCCAGTGATGAGTTCCCAAGACTCACCGTATTAAAAAAACCACCTGTTCCAGCGGTATGGCTTAAAGTTAACACTCCACGTATGACGAAGCTCTCGTCGCCTCTTTCCGTCTTTCGTGATGAATTCCCCTCTCCGTGTATGAGAGGCAAGGTGATGATCTCATAAGGGTGAATTCGCGGAAGCAGAATCGCCATCTCCCGACCGGAGGGAAGATCGTCCGTTTGAAATTTGATCCCTTTCACCGCAACGTTCTCGATGGTCCATTCCCCCCTTATCTTCCGAAGGGGGAATGAGATCGGAACATGATCCAATTCCACATCGGACCTATTCACAATCACAACGCACGGTTTTTTCAGATTCGGATCAAGTAGCGTTTGCGCGAAGCGATTGGTTTTAATCTCGGAAACCGGCGCCTCTTGCTTGGGATCGATATTCACTTGGACATACGCCGATCCATGAACATGCAATGGGATATCCCTGCTTTCACCAGGCGAGAGCGCTAAGCGTTTCACGAAGTTTTCCGCTCCGACCCGGATATCCACGTCGAATGAGGCAGGCGCCGCACCGACATTCAAGATGCGCACCACAGGGGTTCCATTCGCCTTGCGGAATATTTTGCCAGTGAGTTTGGCGGTCTTTCCTGCGTGGATTTGTTGCGCCATCGCGTTAATGCGCGTCGCCATGCGCGTCAGTATCGCCCATGGACGGTTGTTCACATCCACCAGGCCGTAATTACTGTCTTCGGGAAACGTGGAGGAGACCCCCAAAGCGGGCTCGTCAACCCACATGAAATAGTCTGAGCCCACCATAAATGGAAGGCTGAAAAGCGTGCGCTGATAGACCGCGTAACAGAACGCCTTATCCTTCTGGGTCGGCACGCGTTGCCCTGCGCCATGCTGACTGGGCAATCCCGCATCCAACGCCGGGAAACTCCACTCCGTCAGCATTAAGGGCCGTTTCGCCTCTGCGTAATACTTGCGCATGATGCCAGGCATGTCCGGGCTGTATCCCTTGGAAAGGTCAACGCGGCCATAATAATTCACGCTCACAATATCGCAGTACTTGCCTGCAACCGACATCACACCATCCGGCATGGTTCCCGCAAAACGGCAACCTAAAATCATATGATGAGGATCCACTTCTCGAATCGCCTTGGTGGTGATGGAGAAATATTTGTCCGCGATCAGTCTCACAAAGTCCATCTCGTCCCGGTTCGCACTTTTGGTCGTGACTTTGGGAGGGGTGACGGATTTCGCAAAGTCCGACCAACTTGATTCGTGCAATCCCCATGCCTTGTTAAAGGCGTCGATCGTGGGATATCTCGCTTGAAGAAAATGCATCAAAGCGACTTTCGCGGGATGATCCGGAGGCTTTTTGAATGTTTCGTCCACCAACCCGGTTTGCGCACCGTCCTTTCCGAACCATTCCAATTCATTATCCAAGAAATACCCCAGCAACCATGGATCGCCCTTCACGGGTGCGCATTGCAAACGAGCTTGCTGAAGGCAGTATGTGGGGAACATGGGATCAAATACATCCGGGAAACCTGTCCACGTGGTTTTCGGCGTGATATCGCTTATCGGAGAGAAGTTGGCGCCCAAGCTAAGAAATGCGGTGTAAGGCAGCCCCTTGTAATAGGTGGAGGCGCTGCAACCGGCTCCGAGAGTGTTAAAGTTCCACTCCTTTAAGCGATGGACGGAGTTCTCCGCCCATTTCTCCTCCGTGCCAAACTCCTCCTTTATATTTCTATGGTATGGAGCGTAACCTAATTTCTCGCAAAAGATCATATCCCAGTTCACATGATCCGTGCCCACGGCGTAGAAGGATCGTCCGAGAGGATCGATAATCCACCACTTGCCGTGTATTTTCTGCACGTGAAAATATCCGGTTCTCTTACCGACGTAAATGCCGTGATGAAGGGCGTGATAGGGAGGAAAAATCGGTTTGGGTGGAGCGGTTCCTTTTGCGGTGATGACCGCACTGAATTGGGAGAAGGAGGCGACTTCGGAATCGACGGTTAATGCCGGACGACCATCCGTGACGGCGGCGTTATTAAAACGATATGCCTGATGACATCGCACCGTGCCGTCAAGTTCGCTGATCGTGCCTTCTACGCCCTCCGGTGTGATCGTCAGTTTGAACCGATAAGGATGATCGTAGCGCCAATTGAAATCCGCTCCCTCGTTGGCGGTCATCTGCAAAGCGGTTCCCGAAGCGGATTGCGCAAGCCAGTTGCCTTGGTACGATTCCGCAAGTTCACAGAAATGACCGCCTCCCATTTTGTCCGGGCGTTCGCACAACGTGTAATGCCAATAGTTGTTATTGTTGTATACAAAAGCCAAACCCGCCAACTTCCAACTGGTTCCAGCGGGCTTGTGCAAGGAGATCGTCGCTTGGAGTATCATCCTCTTCGCATAAGGTGCTTTTACAGGCGTCGCGAAGGTTTTCCAGCCGTCCATGCTTTCGAACGAACTGTGGCGCACCTCCCAATTCCCACTTTGAACCTCCCAATTCTTGCTCGCGTGTGAACCTGGCGCGTAGGAGGCGAAATCATCCTTGATGACAATCGGGGGTGCGGGCGTCCTACGACCATAGATACGGGTAATCGGAACTGAGACAAGCATCACCACAAGAACGAGAATCCACCCAGTGCGCATGATCCCTCACTCCTTCAAAGCATATATAAGGAGTATACACCCATGAGAGACGTTAATTCCTATGTCTCATGGAATGAAGCGTCACCAACATTCACTAAGAAATACAAAAAACCTGGATCGATGAACATGGGGGTTAATAAGCGCCACCCGTCGCGCTGGCTTTTAAAGCTCCAAGCAAGCCCTCCGGATCGGTGACGCTGACTAATAGTGAGTAACCGTCTCGCGTGGGGATGTAGACCACTCGTCGTGGATTCGTTACGGCCGCCAGCGCCTTTTGACCGTCATACAAACGAAACCATCCCACATTATAGCGCGGCATGCCAATCCCGTTGGTGCGCCATTTCAGCCGAAGATTTTTCTCGTCTCTTAAATCCACAACCCTTGATTCGGGGATGTTCAGTTGCGTGAACGGGATCGTCCTGCCGTATAATGGAATGCGTAATCTCAGCACTGAATCCTCCAACTCTACGGAGCCTTTGTTGGGCGAGAGGAGAATGAAAACCAGCCACCCCAGCAACGCAATCAACAAAACCAGAAAAACCCATTGCCAGCCGCTGCCGGATGGTGCGATTGGAAAAACCTGCCTCATGATCGTACTCCTCAGTTTATTTGAATATGAAGAATATGACACTCTCCTTCCTCATGAAAAGACGCAGAGTTGTCGAGAATGGTTTCGTCTACTGCATCATTTCTCCGGCCGTAGGATGCGATTTAAGCCACGCAATATTTTCATCCTGAATGTTCTTATGTCCTATATCGGCGATGTAAATCCGATTGTTTGACTTACAATAGTAAATTCGGTATGCGTCCTTGGGACCGAAACTGTTGTGGAAATACTGGGTATCGGCGATTTTTCCGCGATCATGCAGGACGAAATTCCCGTTGTTGAGTTCCAAAAATGCGGCTTCGGCGGAGGTGGTCACATGATAATCCGGATTTTCAGCCAACCATTCATACACCCTATCGGATATTAACAGGTTTTTGTAAATCGACGAATATCGATATCTGTATTCCTCCTTGCGCTTTCTTCTCACCCCGTTATAATAATACTGGTACCTGTTAAGTTCTCTTTCTATCTCTTTGATTTCAGCGGCGAGTTTTTCCATTTTCGTTTTGTTTTCGGCTATTTCCTTTTCAGCCTGTATTCTCTTTTTCTCCTCCTCCTCCGCAAGTTGCAATGCGATTTCCCGCTCCTTACGAGCTTTCTCGAGTTCACTGATTTCAAGCGATTCGTTCAAAATCACATTTTGCACAGGTTCCGTTGATGTACCCGCTTGGGAGATATCGTTTTTAACAGCCTCAATCCTTGCAAGAGATCTCTTTACGCTCTCCGCCTCATGGGTAATGGACTCTTCCAGCGCTTTGATTTCTGAATGCTTCTCCTGAATTTCTCGCTGACTTTCGTAGATTCTTGATCTGTATCCCTCAATGAGTTTCCGTGCATCCTCTAGTTCGCCCTTGGCGCTTTCAGTTCCGTGTGGTAGCAGCTTGACATCCGTCGGATTTAAATTTCCGCTCAAAAACATTCTGGTTAGCCCCATGCCCGTCACCATTTCCAAAAGATCAACGTTTAACTTCTTGCCTGACTTCAACCAGGCAAAAATCATCCCTCCCCCGATGAATATCGGGGCCAATGGACCTGTTACGGCGGCAAGGGCGGAGGATAATCCCATGTAGATCCCGAAAGGCAATGTGATCCCCAGGACAGACGTGAAGACCGTGTGAACGATTACCGAAAGGGCGATGTAAGCGCCAAAACCGCTTGCGCCTACGATAGTGGAAAGGAGCATTGTCGGGCTGGTGGTGAAAATCACATTACGAACCGTGGAGGCGCTGAGATCGTCAAGTTTTAAAGCGGCTTGTATGGTCTTTCTCTCGCTTTCTGTCAGTTGGCTTATCTGTTGATTGATCGCTTCATCAATCTCTCTTCTTTTGTTTGAATCCGCCCTTTCCCAAGCTTTTTTGTATTCTTGCTCCATTTTTTCGAAAAATCTTGTCATGATTTGATATGCGAGATCCCTAGGAAGAAGCCATTGGTCAATTTTATATCTTCCGGCGACCATTTGCAAAACCAAATAGGTGACAAGTATCGAATCCTTGGGGCCATTATATCCGCAACGCGAAGCGACCTCATCTTTGATGGAATTGATTCGTTCGGCTGGGCTTTTTTTCAAAAACTCCTTTTTTGATGCCTCCAATAGCTGTTCGAAAGATACCTTTGGGATGGTTATGTTAAAAAAGTGCAATACCGGATCTGCTATTTTCACAATCTGTGGACCTAATATTTTGCCTAAGTGACCGTTATCAAGCAAAGCGGCAAGCAAAGCCTGCTCTTCCGGGAGACAATCCTCAATGGCGGCGAAAAGATCAATGTTTTTTGACATCATTCCCTCCACGTTTGAAAAAGATATTTTCGTATTCAATTCACAGAAGTCCGTTCGTTTTTCTGGACACCCCTCTTATTGATAAATAGGCGTATCATCAATCCAGAAAGGATTCAGACCGATCTGTTCACTCCGCCCCAAGAGCCTTAATGACCGCATCCACAGGGTCTGCGTAAAAGCTGATCTGGAATTTCGCGAATAACTCGCCAGGAACAGTTGGAATATCCCCAACACTTGCCATGGGAAGGAGGATGCGTTTGGCTCCCGAGTCAAAGGCTATCTGAAGCGTTGCTGCAAGACTCTCCACCGGCACGATGGTTCCGCCAAGGCTCATATCACCCAGTACAACAAGCTGGCTCTGCACCGACCTAGCCAGAACAGCAGACGAAAAGGCGACAAAAGCGGGCAGCGTCATTGCCCTGGATGGACCAGTATTGTGCAGTTCCACATTATGGAGATGATAGTCATGTTCGCCCACCTTAACAGAAGTGTTCACCCGCAAGCAGTTGGCTTTGAAGTAATCGTAGGCGACCCGAACGGCTTCCTTTGCCCCTGTATTGGAACCCAGGCCAGACGTGAACATTCTGCCGTTTCCAGCCGTCACCTGCGTTTCTAAACGGTATAGCCCCTGATGCCCACTGGATCCCGTGGCAACAAAGTGCACTACGCCTGGCTTTGGGGCGCCCTCTGGAATAAGTTTGTCCCCACCCTGTTCAGGAATACTGATGAACTTTTCGTCCAGCGTTTCCTGATCAATATAAGAGAAGTGGACATCGTAAAACTCCATGCCGCCGATCTTCTTCAATTGCTCCTTTACCCGACGGCGGGATTCTAGGGCGTATTCCAGGCATTGGCTTACAGCGCTCTTGTCAAACTCTCCGTTAGGATACAGGAGCTTCAGCAACCCTGATACCGTGCGCCTGACTGCGATGGTGTCCCGTTGGTTAAGTTCGCGTCCCAGCTTAAAATATCTATCGATGGCGTCAGCAAAGGTGCGCTTACGCATTTCCCGCAAATACTCTGCCAGGTAATCAACTATAAGGCCATAGCGGTTCGTAAAAAACTCGGGACGCATCTTTGGAATTTCCCAACCTGGGATATAAGCGTGGAAACGGTCAAAGAAAGCGGTGTCGATCATATTTGGAGGAAATGGGGCCAGCAGATGGCTGGTCTTAACGAGAATATCCACGGACTGGTTAATGTTGCCGATAAACACCAACGATGCATCGGCGCTGATGGAATCACGTCCCCTGGCGAATGATCCAGAGGCCATATAATCCTTCATGATCTGGACCCCATCATTATCTTTAAAGGATATACCTGCCACTTCATCAAAGGCCACCACATCCCACAGCCCTACTAGTCCAACCACACGGCTGGCCATATTGTAAAACAAGTTGGCAACCGTGGTATGACCGCCCGATATTAATATACTGTTGGGACTGATTTCTTTATAGATATGGCTTTTCCCTGTGCCACGAGGACCAAGTTCACAGAGGTTATAGTTGTTCTCCACTAAAGGAATCAATCGCGCAAGAAGATGCCATTTGGTTCTGACGTTTAGCGTGGAGGGTTCCATTCCAGCGGAACGCAACAATACATCCATCCACTCCTCTTCTGTAAACGCCTTTCGCCCTTCAAACAGCTCCTTCATATCCATATTTGGCATCTGGATGGGCTTAAGGTCAGTGATAATGAAAGGTGAACATTTCTGTCCCTCTTCATAGTAGTATTGAATAGAAACGATGCACCAGATTCCACCTGCAAGAAGCTTCTCGTTGGCTTTGACGTATTGAGTGGATATCTCCACCCCCTTGATTCCAAGGTTTAACAGCAGCGCTTCATACACGTCGCGCTTCTCATTCAGTTTTACGGTCACCTTATCGATGATCTTATAGCTGCCGCGCTCTCGAATATGCGACTTAACGCGCTCCGCTTCATCGGGACGCACGTAATTATCGGCAAGTATCTGCTTTACGGTGGCAAGCCCTTCGCGGATCGTCTCCTCATCATCGGAAGCGCAGTACATTCCTAAAAGGTATTCCAGCACATAGACAGGGACGTTGGCCCCCTCTTTAAGAAGCTTGGTCAGGTCCTTTCGGACAACACGGCCTGCAAAGTGGGCATTCAATTTGTTGTCCAGGTCAGAAGCCTGGATGTCTGGAAATTTTTCAGAAGTCATTTTGGAATGCCAAATCTATAGTTACCTCTGCACGCTGTTGTTCTATATTGTCATCAGCGTTGCGTAAAATAAGTGCATAGGATTGTTTTTTGTTGTACTTTTGAGATTTCAAAACCAACGATACCCATTTCATTCGATCATCCATATCATTGGAGGAGCTGTCAAATGTCACCGTCTCCAGATTGGAAACTAAAGTATCTCCATCATAAATCCCTACTTGCAATGTAGCGGGTTTATTACGCTCTGTAACCGCTTCCGTCTGGAGCAACTGGAAACGATGTCTATTGGTTGTAATCTTATGATTGGAGCCGAGAATACGCACCGCAACCGTACTGATCCTGGTCTTCTCTGCGGCTTCATCTCGAAGCTTGCGAACCGCAACAACAGGAACCATAACCTCTTGCGGCATCGCTCCGCCATGGATAAACTTTGCCCCGCCCGAAAAATGGAATCGGTTGGTACCCTTGGGTATCCAGAACTCCATATCACCCTTTGCTTTCGCGGTATTTAAGGTGGCGCCATGGTACACGTTATCGGGAATATAAAGCCCTCTCCCGAGAATATACCTTTTCTTTGTAAGGACAGCCCCCTCTGGCTTATCTTCCAGAATGCTCTTATCCGTTAAATCGGGTGGGGTATTTTGAAAGAGGAAACCGTGGTCCGCCGTGATGATTACATTGGTGCCATTCAAACTATTAATGATATGGCGCACCAGTTTGACGACATCGTTAATAGCACTACGCACCGCCTGGAAGGTTTCATCTTCGCTCGCCGCATTATCGCCGATTTTATCGATAGTGTTGTGGTAAATATAGATGAATTTGCTGTTCTTAATAAACGCACGACCCTCTTCACGCTTCATAGCCAGAAGATCATCCGCCGCAACTGCCAGTCCTTCATACGTTTCAAGAACCTTGTTGCGATTATCCAAGCCACTGGCGCTGTTACCATCGGTAAGAACCTCTCCTTTTGGACCGTAAGAGAGTTCCTTATGCGGCAGCAGCGCAGCCATCCCAAGAGCTGTACAAGAGGGCAGTACGCTTAACTGCGTTGTCAACTCCGCCTTAAAACGGTATCTGCCGTTTAACTCGGAAGTTAACTCCTCCGCCGCTTCATAACGGAATGCATCGCTTATAATCACAAATACCTTCTGCCCTTTGGGTTCAATAATCGGTTTCACATTGCGATCAAAAAAGCTATATTGATTAGTTATCCCATCAATACGCCAATTGGTCAGAAGTTCCTGTTCCATGCATTTACCCCATGCAAGCGCAAAGGGAGTCAGGAATCCATTGCCGTAATCGTCCTCCATTTTATCCTGCAGCGGTTTTAGAATATCCCATCCTTCCGAACGGGCTACAGCGGCGAATTCGCAGAAATGGCGGTAAGACTGGTCAAAACGATAAAGGTCGGAGGCGTAACTGTCATATAGACTTCTGGCGCTGTTTTGCATAAAATCATGCTGGTGGACCTGCATCAGTTCCGCAAAATTGGCGGCTGCTTCCAGAGCCTTGTAGACCGCATGGAAGGCTTTGCGGGGAGCATCATCGTTGGATGGCAGGATCGTCGATGCCCAATGGCCGCCCTGCCGCCTGGTGATTACACTTCTGATTTCGTCCGCGTTCAGGACTACACCCTCCTGGATAATACGATCTCGCAGCTCCACTGCGATTCGCTTCTCAACATCCAGAAAGGTCATCACATCTATCAAGTCATCTGGACAAATATCACTTAAAATGTCAGATAGAGAGAGAGCTTGCGATATTGCCGCTGAAAGATTATCGTAACTTCTTCCACGCGTAACGCTATCCCGCCATTGATTAAGGCATACAACGGTATTGGCTCTAAATGATTCGGGAAGTACGTGTGGTGTAAGCGATGCAGGCAATTTCTTGATATTGATCAGGTTTTCGGCAAAATCAGTCACCATTAACCGAATAAGCAGATTGCGGAGCCTGGGTTTATCCTCTTTATAACCAAAGGCTGCTTCTATCATCTGCCAGAAGGGGTCCGCCAACCCGAATTTGGTTAAATCGTCCCATGCAGAAGGAGAACCGTCCAGGCCATTCCCCTGGTTGAAAAGGTCTTGATAAATGGTTGTAATAATATTGAAGACTTCCGCCTGTTCTGCGCGAACGAGGACGGCTATCATCTTACGATCCAACACCGTTTCGTCATCATCCGCAGTAACGAGTTTTGAAAGCCTCGCGAGCCTATCCTTATTGTTCAGAAACTTAAGTCGGTTATTAAGATGGGCGCGGAGATTCTGGCTCCGCTCCAATCCTAATTCCGCCAGCAGCATGGAGGCGCGGTCAGCGTGAAACTGACCGCTATATAGGCGAATATCCAGCAGCCAATCCTCTTCAGCGCGTGGTTCCTCGAAAGGCATATAAAGCAGATATCGTCCCTGGGGATCGGTGCGTTCCAGCAAAATCTTTACGGCCAGAGCGGGAGTCTTATCCAGATGAATGACGGTCACCGAATCAAGCCCGAGATTATCAACCACATCCGTAAACTCGCGGTCGGCGTCGTACCAGATGACGATGCGATGAGAATCCTGTTTGAACAGGCGCTCCAGTCCGCGCACGATCTGTGTTGTGTCCATATCGAAATTGCCAAACATGGAGGGTTGCGTCACTCTTCGCTTCCTCCAGTAACGGCTTTGACCTCGGCAAGCAGGTCGCCAAACTTGCCGTAATTCACCTTAACACCATCGTCGAGATCAATACTTATCCGCTGATCGGCGACATATCTCAGTTTTTCATCAAACAAGCGCAGCTCCGCCAGTTGCTTTATAAGCTTTTCGCGTTCCTTTTCGCGCTTCCTGCGGTCTGCGGTGGATATGCTGGCTTCGATATCATCCTTCAACTGGTCAATACGGGCGCTCATACGGCTCTGAAGCGGGACCACATAGTCCATGCGCATTCTGGCAAGTGTGCCCTCATTGTAGCGGTGAAGGTAAACAAGAGCCTGAAATGCGCGCTTCTTGCCGCTGCTGAAGAGCCAGTAAATTGGACGCCGTTTATAAGTTTGCAAATGGTCTTTATAAAAGCTGGTGCAGAGGTAACGGCGGATGGTTTCGATGGGAACTTCGGCAGCTTTCGGGCCGAGGCTATCCGCTACAAACTTCAGGTTCTCATCCAGAGATTCTGGGGGCCATGCAACTTGAATGAACTCCGCAATTCTGTTTGCCGTGTCCTCTTTGCCAAACCAGTCCATATCTGTCATGGGAAGAATTCCGTCATTATCGGCAGGAAAGCTGGCATAACGTTCTGCATCAAAGTCCTGATTGCCGCTATGGGCATAGATTAAGCCAGGTTCATCCAGGCTGTAACGGCCCATCATGCAGCCGATAGCGTATGATAAAAGACGACGTATATCTTGGTCACGGTCGGCTCTGGCCAGTGTGATTTGTTCATCATTTACTTCAGGAGTCAGTTCGTCCTGCAATCCGTAGGTTTCAATGAATAAGCAATTATTCTCCTCCTCTAGCTTCTTCATTCTCTCTCGCTGGAAAGTAATATATAAGTCCCATGAATTTATTGATGCTTCCAGATTAATATCAATCGGAAATGGTATTTTTTGAAAATCCATTGAGGTTTCGAATGAATCCCAATCTTGCTTACTTATAATAAGAAGTTGATCAGCTAAAGCCTCATTAATTGCTCGTTTTGGGGATACCAAGTATGGTAGATCTCGAACATTTTTGATTTCTAATGGAAGTGTTGAATTAAGAATTTTGAGAAGATGTTCAGATACGCACGAGTTTAGAAAAGCCAACATATAAAGTATATCTTCATCATTCTGTAAAAAAATAGACGGTCCACCCGTACTACAAGTAGCATGATTTGGCAGCACACAAAAACTTCGGGGGCTGGATGTCATATGTGTACACGTTATCCCAATTCGATTCCACAAATGAGGAGCTATAAGACCTTGACGATAATTTTCTCTTGCTGTTTCAGACCAATCAATAGCATGTTCTAAATTTCCATACCAGCGACGGAATGAGCCACCATTGGCACATAGCAACCATTTTTTTCCAACCCCTAATGTTTTCGAATCTAATTCCCATATCATTCTCACGTATTTATCATTATTATTTGTTTTATTTTGCCCCCCTGAAACTGATATATTGAATACCTTTTTATTTTGAAATACTTCTCTTATATTTGAACTTACCCAATAAGCAATCGGACTCCCTGGGATTTTATTAAAATCATCCTGTTTCGTAATACTATATCTCGAATCTTGTACAGGAAATGTGATAGGATATCCGTATTCTTTTACATCTTCATTTGATATATATGAATACGTTCCATTATATTTGGAAATATCGGCTTTCCTGAATATGGTCGCGCTTGTCCCAGAGTAAATTCCCATGACCCCATTTGCCATATGAACCATTCCCTCAAGACATCGAGTGGTCAGAATATCTTCGCGAAGAGCCTCGTAACTGTAAAGAAACATCCAATTTTCCATCGTGACTAATGCGTTATATCCATTCTTTTTAATGAAATCGAAACCCCGTTCAATAAACATAGCAAAAAGGTTGTATTTGCTTTTTGGAAACGCCTGTCCTGCAAAATTTCTGAGTTCAACATTCATCCTCCTATTGCCCATATAAGGCGGATTCATAACTGATACATCATAGTGACGTGCCAAAATATCAGCCTGCAATATGAAACATTCCAAGTCTTCTATATATTGTTGTTTCAATATATCAAGGTGTTGGTGATTGGCTACCAATGAACGGAGGACAGACAGACTATTGGCAACAGCGAATGGTACAGTCAGCAGTGAGCCAAGCGTTTTGGCATTTGCGAAAAGATTCAATAGGTCACGAATGTTCTGTTCTTTGTGAATATTTGGTTTATCTGATAGCAAAGCATCAGAGATAGCCTGCGCGTTCAATCCTTCACTGGACTGAAGAGCCAGAACGTTCAGTTTTGGAGGGTTATCAAGGATACGCCTGTCATCCTCACGGGCCTTCATCAAAAGAGCGAAACCTGCCATCTGTGCTGCGCGGTCATCTATATCCAATCCGTAGAGGTTCTTCTCCAGTATCAGGCGGGGAATATCTCTCAGGCGGTAACCGCGTTCAAGATATAGTTCCTTGAACAGATCATAGGCTTCGCAGAGGATGTGACCAGAGCCGCAGGCGGGATCGATCAGAGTTAGCTCTTCGGGGTTCAGCTCTTTTGGGGTAATTTCATCGAGATGCGCCTGAACTTCAGGCGTCTGTTCGGCTGGCTCAATGTAATACTCCATCTTTGCCTTGAGAGAGGAATTTGGATAGGTTGCCATCCATTTTCTGCCAAGACTGTTCTGCACCATGTACTTCACGATCCAGTTTGGCGTAAAAAGCTGCGTGGCGGCGGGAATGTCTTCAGACTTTACAACCTTTCCGATTACCTGATCCTTCTTATCGCTTATGTAGAACTGGTAGAGCCAACCGATAACCTCGATCCGCTCCCATTCTCCTTCAGCGATCTCATCTACCATTTTTCGGATCACTGAATCGGATGCAAGCAGGTTATCAGGAAGAAGTAGTTCCGTCTGGTCGTCAATCTTTTCAAACAGGAAAGGCATCGCGTTGTGCATTGCATGGCACTGGGCTAGCAGCAGCATCCTGTAAAGCGCTTCATCCTGCGTACCGTCCAGTTTCAGCGCGATCACCTCAGAACGATCCAACCCAGGCAGGTCAACGTATTCGGCTTTCTCCAGTATTTCTGGACGGTCCTTGCCTTCTGGATGGCTCAAAACGCGGAAGCCGTGGGGTAGATAGTCGTGCAGTTCCATGTAACGTATCGCCATGAAGCGGTTGAACCAGGTATATGCAACTTCTTCAATTACCGAATCCAACCCATGCAGAGATATCCGTTTATCAATGTTGCGTCGCTGCTCCGCCACAATACGCGGGAACGATTTACCCGCTATGATGGCATAGTCACCCTGTACTGTTACAGGCTCCAGTTTGTCAGAGGATATGCCATATTTACGGGCGGTGTCTGCAACGGCGCGCAGGAAGTCCTGTCGGGCTTTAGGGGCATATTTCCTTAGTGGTGTGGTATTCATCTGATGCGGACCCTTGCATTCTCGGCGATAGCGGCATGGAGTTCTGCGCGGAGAGCATCCACGAATTCATCCACATCCTCGTCGGTTTCTATAAACGATTTCTTCATATGGTCGATTGGTTTCACAATGCGAATCTGCTTAACATATTGGATTGGTTTAGAAGGTTTGATTGGAACATCTGGTTCCTCGCTGGTTTCCCGGATCAGTTGCTCATTCCGTTCATTTGCCTTCAGTTGCTCCTGCTCTATTATATTTATAGCCCTGTCTGCCATCTCAATCGCCTCGGTTTCAAATTGCTGGATGTTACCCAGTATCGCTTCCTTCTCAATTTTTGCCTTGAGAAGCTGTAAAGGGGAGAGGCACTTGTGAGAAAGATCATCGGATGACTCTGTTCGGGTTAATTCGCGTTCCACTTCGGCGATCAGGGAGCTAACTTTCTCCAGAACGCTTGTGCGCCGCCGTGTCAAAAGATCTGTATTCACCGTTCGCACGGTCTGAATCAATGAATCGATATCTTTGATGAGATTGTAGGGCGCTGGCGCTTTTTGAATTGCATCCATCCGCTTGAGAGCCGCTGCAGCTTCAACATCCTTTTCCAACATGGGGCGGTTAGGAGTGAACTCTTTTATTGCCGCAAGCAGCCTATCCCATACGGGTTTTTGATGGGTATAGAAATGGGATAGCTCGTGAAAGACTTCCGCCATATCTTTCAAGTCATGATTACTGTCTAAAAAGCGTTCCATAAAAGTGTAGCTGCTGTTTTCTTTAAGGAGAGCGCCGATCTGATTGAGGATGCTCTGGATGTCGTCTTTTCCAGGATAACTATCAGTATCAGCCTGTATTGAATATTTAAGAAGAGAGTCTTTCCACGTTGTTAGCTTCTCACGTAAAAAGTTAAATAATCCCTCCTCTGTGTCAGGCCCAGTCTCTGCAAATATTTCCAAGCCAAGCTTGCGTGCTTTTTGTAATATCGCGGTATCCACAGTCTTGCGCTTGAGAACCGTCACACTGCGCCATTTAGCTGGTTTTGTTAGTGGTTCAAAGGCTTTAGATGCAGGGATGGTATCGCCATCCATCACAATGCTGATTTCACCAACGACCAACAGGCGAGCAAGCAGCAGAACCGTCTCATAATCGGGCCAGCCAAAAGGTCTGCGCCCAAAACGCTCCAGCAATTCATGCAGCACCACCTGTCTATTCGACTTATTGCTCAGATCGATGTATCTTCGCAGCTCTTCATATGCCTGACTATTGGCATCATCCGCCTGGATTTCCAGAGATTGCTGCCCCACATCATTGGCTCGGAGAACACTTTGAGTTTCCTGACGGCATGCTTCCTCTGAAGGTTTTAGCGACTTAAGATAACCAAGTTTCGGGAAAGTGTTATCGATAAGGTATGTAAGCAGATCGTTAATAAGTATAATGGCGGAAGATGATTGAACGATTCGCGTCTGGCCTGCTACATAGTATTCCGCTTCGCAGAGCATTTCCTCAACTATCTTAAGCAAGCGTGCATAAAGTTGGCGGTTCTCTTCCTGATGCTCTTTAAGAATTCGTTTTGTAGTGGGCGGCAGCGCGTCATCGTTCTTCTGGCGGATGTATTTATCGGTTTTCAGGTACATCCTTAGATCGCGAACAAACTGATCATTGCTCCCCAATTTGATAAGCAGTTTACCGCCGTCATTCATGGAATCCATGATGCATTTGCTATCGGTATAGAATTCATAGTCATCGGCCAGCGGGCTAATAATTGACACCACCAGGTCATTTGAAGATAAGATCGGATTGACAGGAAACCCATCACAGAAGCGATTAAAACCAAAGTCTTTCTTGTTGCCTGAATAGCGATGTTTGTTGTTGTCGCTTAGAACATCTTTAAATATTAGCTCACCAAGCTTTCTGCTCTCATCCGATCCGCTGATCTCCACGTCTTTGATCTCACGGGTGATATCTCGCTCCTCGTTGGTCAGGAAAAAGTAGTTTTCGCCATTTCTATTAATGAGCGTTTCTTTTTCAAGCCGCTGCAAACTCTCCTCAATACGATGGCGGAGCGCCAGACGGTCCGTATCGATCTGGTCTATACAGAGAGTGACCAGATTATTCACATTGGATTTAAATTCTTCGATATAACGGACGAGGAAGAGAACGCGCAGAACCTCTATGTCAAAATCATCCAGCCCGCGTTCTTTTGCCTGATCGATGGTGCGTTTTACGGTGGTTTCAAGAAAACTTTCGATGGAGGGATAGAAGCGATACAAAGGAACCAGAGCGCCCACGGGTTTATCGGCAATCAATTGAGCAGCAAGCTGGAAAGCATCCAGCATAGAGCGCTCGCCACGACTTAAATGTATCCCTACCGCTCCGTGTTTGCGGATGTCCTCGAAGACCTTTTGAACAAGCTGAAATTGATAGGGGACAAAAGGATAGTTCACTATAAAACTGGTTTCACCGTCAATTCCCTTGAAGGTCATACCCGCGTTCGTGAAACTGAGCTGGTTTTTAAGGATATCGCCCTTTGCGGCAAAGACAGCATTCAGCTCTTTCTCCGCCTCGGGTTTCTTACTTAATAGTCGTTTCTGTATAACTTCGTCTGTATTGGCGCTGGAAAGAGAAATCCGCGTCTTAAATCGTCCCTGGATTTTAGAGAAGTCATTCGCTTTAGATGCTTTCACCTCACCCAAAACTGCTTCAATATCCTCCTGAGAGGTAACGACAACCCATGCCCTACCGCCACAGATAACCCCAAGGTTTTCCGTAATAGTCTGCAAGCTAAGCATCAGATCCGTATTGCTTCCGATGTACTGCCCGATCTCGTCAGCAAGAAACACGATGCGGTGATCTGGGCCTTTAATATCAAGATATTCTTTAACCCATTTGGCAAAGTTTTCTGGAGTTAAAACGAGGTTTTTCTCAGCATTTTGTAGCCATTCCAGAGCTGATTCCCTGGTTTGCTCCAATGTTTGAGCGAGCGCATCAATTACCTCATCCCGGTTAAATTCATAGGCGTCTCGTTCATCAACCCATTCTTTGCCACAAGCGGCTTTATAGGCGGTATGGAAAGCCTCCAGTTTGCCCTGCGTCTGAAGATATCTTTCCATTTTAGCTATATGGGGATGATCCCCGCTGTAGCCAAGCTTCTGATTGAAAACGCGCAGAAACACCGATAGAATGGCACCACGACCATCTCGGGGATCGGCTTTGCTATCTATATTAAAGAGGATTACGTCGGTGTTAACGCTTACAGCACGTTTGATGTCGGCATATAATATTCGATCTTGAATTCGGTCATCGAAGAAATCCAAGGCCCGTCTGGTTTCACCATTAAAAGTAACAGTGCGGTTTTCCAGGAGATAGGAAAGGATCTTGATGAAGTGGGACTTACCCGAACCGAAGAAGCCAGACACCCAAACGCCAATTTTCCCTGTTACATCGGAATCCCTGGCGTGATCAATTGCATCCAAGTATGCGCCAAAGAAACGTCTAATATGCTGATCTAATTCTTTGGTTACAACATATTCTTCCAGTTCCTGCCAGGTGGATGCATCATCAATTTGATCAGCTTTAACCACCCCGTTAATGGAGCGCGAAATATCTTTGCTGAATAGATCCCTTATCATCATTTTGGTATATGTCCCTATGGAACGAGTTTAAATGCTCGATAATAGTTTTCATCATGGAGCTTATTAAAAAGGCTTAACGATTGTCCGTCATAACTGCCAGGAAAGAACATCACGAGGGGTGTATGGCCCATCATGCGATGCAGGTTATTAAGTAGACTGTGAGCACGGAGCATTGGATAGACGCTTCCAACTCCAGAAACCAGCATCAAATCCAGGGTATGTGGCTCCGTTGTTTCCGCGAAATACTCCGCCAGCTTCTCCGCCTGGAGTGGGGCCGCCAGCTTTGAGAGCAGGACTGCATCGCCCTGTTTACTTTGCATCTCTATGGCTTTATCCAGCAAATTCCTTTTTTGTAGGTAAGCGATGACAAGATCAAAGAGGTTAACGTGTTTTACTCGAAGGTCGGGACGCTTCTTGTTTATGTCGTTCAGGATATATTCGATGCGTTCACGGACCCGCAATTCGTCTTCAGGCGGATAATCAAAAATGTAAAATGCGATCTCGTTTCCAAGGCCGCGTCCCTTCAGGAAGTCATCATCCAGAAGCCTGTCCGTTACTTTATTAAGTCTGTCATCCACACTGGGTTTCATAGGGTCACCTGCATACAGCGCAGTACATCCTGCTCACCGTTCTCTTCCAAATAACGGACCACCTCTGGAGCCACCAGAACGCGCTGCAGCGTCATAGAACGGGTATCTGTTACATACCCAGACTCTGCCAAAATCCGAAATGAAATTTGACGCAGCCTATTGAAAACCACAGGGGTCCATGCCAAAACGTGTGGATCGCGGGATGCGCAAGATTGCATGAATTCCATCCACTCTTTAACGGTAATGGTAGTTTTGAATTGTCGCAGCTGCTCGTGGACAACATAAATAAAAAAATCCGCCAACAGACGGCTGTGCTTTATCTCTGCCGCGAGAACCGCGTGGGTAGCCGTAATTATTGGACCTTCATGCACCAGCTTCCAAAGTCCAGGCTGCATCGTATTTAATCGCTGGCGAATGTAATAAGCATATGTTTTTGCTGCGCTTGGACTTCGCATCTGCAGAACATTGTCATCAATGATGGCGCGATTCCAGGCAGCGGCGTCAACGCCATCAAGTAGAAGCCCCGCAATGATGCGGCTCTCCGCAAGCTTTAATGAACATTTATCTAGACTGGCTTTGTATATGGATGGCACTTTTATCTGCTTTCCTTACTGGTGTAATACTCGGGGATGGCGGGTGATTATTAGTTGTCTGCCAACCCTAATTATACCCGTTGAAGACTATCGCGAAGCTGTAAGTTTGCCAGAGAGCAAATAGTATCGAAAGGCGCAGCACGGACGCAAAGTCCAGAACAGGAATCCTGGAACGGAGTACGACTGTACGGGTGCTTCATATTACAATTCGACGCAAACTTGGAAATACCTGCTGAGTTTAAGTTTAAAGATTCTTTCATCTGAACCGCACTCGGTTATCTGGACACTGTTTTGTATTATGCCGCGGCCATTTCAAACCGTTCAGCTTCTCAGTTTTGTCGTGTTTCAATGGGCGTCATGAAACCAGGCTTGGCCAATCGCCAAGAGTTATTGTATGTACATCGAAAGTCTATCACCGCCTTTCTCACTTCGTCCATGTTTTTAAAGCTCCCGCCATAGATCACTTGTTCCTTGAGAGTACGGTTAAAGCGTTCAACGACACCATTAGTCTGAGGTTCCTGCACAAAGCTGAAGCTGGGTGCAATGCCAAGCCTTTTTATTTCGTTTTGAAAATATTCGGAGCAGTTTTCTGATCCGTGATCTAGTCGTAACGACAAACCTTTTGCGACGCCTCTATTCACATTCTAAATATTTGCGCACACTTCAAGTTTCTCTCTTCCCTTTATTGAGCTTGTAGTTGAAGAACCTCTAACTGACAAGTACAGGGCGCGCAAGCACAGCCTCAAGCAGAAACAATTGATCTCAGTCCACAAACACCCCAATAGAGCCTCAATATCATAATCCGCGTTTCACGGATATCCGCAAATTGTGGAATACTATGGCAACCCGGCATTCTCATTCGCCACATCCGCATTGTGGTTCACCGTATCGGTAAGACTATCAAGAGCATCAGCATTATTGTTTACCGTATCGGTAAGACTATTAAGAGCATCAGCATTATGGTTTACCGTATCGGTAAGTTTATGCAGCATTTGATTCTGCTGTTTCAACTCTAGTTGGAGTGGAATCACCACTATCATATGATACATGATCAAAAACATGATTGAAATAAATATAGTGGAGATAATATTAATGCTGCCTCCTCTTGGTTTGAAGACTCCGCTGGATTGGGTGGGAGGAGGAGCCGGCGTCATCAATTGCGGCGGGGTCGGCGCCATTATAACCGTTCTCGCGTCAGGATCAAAAACCGTGTTGGCGGCGGTTTGCGCATTAGGATAAGGTGTTGCGTTCGGGTTGACTTGCGGCGAAGAATCCAGCGACTCCCCGCAGGAATAGCAGGCGGTTCTATTATCGGGATTGGGTGCGCCGCAAGATTTGCATTTTTTCATTGCGTTCCCTCCTTTTGAGCATCAAGCTAACGGTTTTCCTTTATTATTCGGCCATAACTCTTTTCATTACTCCCGCCTTTCTGGTTCGTTGCGCCCTACATACTTTCATACTCTATCCGGACACGCAATAACGGAAAAAAGGAGCTTGTCCCAGCGATAGTTGCCCGGCGGAGGAGATTGTCCCAGCGATGGTTGGAAGCGGCTGGCGACCATTGATATACTATGCGATTTTCTTCTGAATGTCAATATTTTCATTTGATGCCGCTTAAAGCATCCAAATATCCTTGCATCCCGAGATTCGCCGGAACTTTTTCTCCGCGTCAAGCAGTGAGCATGCAGCCCGGCGTTTAACCATGGAGCCATCACGCCATCTTCTCACACGACCGGTTCCACGCTTCACACCGCTGATGGCGCTCTCTATAATGTTAGTGGAACCAAGGTTGCGCTGAAGGCTCCGGGAAAGCCCCAGGCGGTTTATGGTGAACATCTCCTCAAGCCCCTCCTGCAGGCTGGCGGCGGCGTCCGGATATTGCTTTGAAAGGGATTCGACCAATTCCCTCAGCCTTTTGATCCCAGCCGTCGTATCGAGCTTGAACGCCCCCTTTCTGTACCTGATGAGGCTGACCTACGACATTCGTTGCGGAGATTAAAAGAACCATCTCCAAGGTCATGCGGCAAAGATAATCCAACAGTTCCTCCACGGCAATCCTTGAATTCTCTAGCAGATCAACCATGGGTTCAATGAGTTCGCCCTCTTTTGCAAGGCGTTTCGCCAATTGGCGCGAGTCCGTTTTATCTATAATGTGGTAGTCTGCTTCAGGATGGTTTGCTCCTCTCTAATGAGATTTATTTTCAACCCAATTTTACCGGAATTGGATGGAGATAAGCCACCGGCCTCTTTAACTTTATACTATAGTTGGGACATCCTCGGTTTATCGCTTTCCGAGGTGTTCACAAAATGGAAACGCCGGGATAATTGAAACCATCCCGGCTTCTGTGACACACATTCCTGTTTGGCGCTCGGGTCGCTCCCCAGCGTTGCCCTATCCTCCGGCCAGGTTATAATATTATACCGGGCGTCGACTGAGTGATCAGGCATGAAGCATCAAAAGATGCTTCACTCGGGACCAGCCCGGTTCCATAAAGAGATACATTCACCGCTCATAGAAAGGAGACAAATCTAACTTAAAATAATCGAATTCATGTCTTGACAAAGCCGACCACTATACCCATTCCAGTGTTCTACCGTGCTATATACCCAGACATTACCATCATCGACAGTCATTACCTGTGTACCGTCTGTTCCCCACATTTCATTGGGGCAATCAGTAGTAATAGAACGATCATGCTTGTTAGCATCAACTTTACACTGCCGATAGGGCGAAAAGATCAAGCTGCACACAGGCTACCGCAGTTGCGCCGGAGCCCATGAATGGGTCAAGCACAGTATCTCCTGGCTGTGTGAATAGTTTGATAAACCAGGAGGGAAGCTCCACCGGGAAGGTGGCGCTGTGATTCCGGTTCGCGCATTCCGTGGCCATGTGCAGAACATTTGTTGGATAGGCCATCTCACGTCCGACCCAGTTGGATATATTTTTGCCGAACCCGCTCATGACCTTTGAATTGTCCCGGTGCATATCCATATCGCTCAGATTTTGCAACCGTGAATGACGCCAATCCCCCAGGGAATCATGACCGCTTCCTGGAACATCGCAAAATCTTTCCTGAGAGTAAATGCAGGCATCTTTCCCATGCGTCGCGGAATCGATTTGGCCATTTTCCCGGATAACAGTTTTTCTTATGCCAGATATACTCTTCCTTCCATAACCAACCCTGCTTTCTCATTTCGATTATCAGTTCCAACACATAGGTATGGCGTTCCCCTGCCACCATGCGCTCTTTGATGTTCAGGCTGAAGGAGCCTCTGGGCTTTAGAACCCGTTTTAATTCCGCCGCAATCGGAAGAAACCATTTCACATATTCGTCGGGTTTTACACCGCCATAGGTATGTTTTCGCTGATCCGCATATGGCGGCGAGGTTACTATCAAATCCACGGAATCATCCGGAATCGTCGACAGCAAATCCCGGCAATCGCCTAAAAGCAGTACATTTTGTAACGAATTGTATTCCATTGTCACTTGAATTCTCAATTTCATGTCTGCATAGAATATCTGTATTTATACCGCTTAGGCGATTCAGTCATGTTTAGGAAAATCGCTCCTTTAAGGGACGACACGGGCATGCGCATGAGGTATGCTAAGTTGAATATTCATTCATCCCATGCCCGGGATTCAGCGCTTTCGTAACACAAGGAGCGGAAAATGAACCTATCCGAACAAACTCTCTCCAAAGCATACAAATCCTTTTTTCCCATCGGGGCTGCGATTGCTCCGAGGCATCTGCGCACGCACGCGGATTTACTTCTCTCCCAATACAACAGCATCACTGCGGAAAACTGCATGAAGTTCGAGCCGATCCACCCCGAACCGAACCGATACGCCTTTGGGGATGCCGATGCACTTGCGGACTTCGCCAGAGGAAACGGGTTCAAAATGCGAGGACATACATTGGTTTGGCATAACCAGACGCCAAATTGGGTGTTTGAAAATACGGACGGTAGCCAGGTGACACGTGAAACACTGATAGAGCGCATGCGTGAACATATACATACCGTCGTCGGACGATATCGAGATGCAATCTATTGCTGGGACGTGGTGAACGAGGCGATTTCGGATGAGGGGGAGGAGATCCTTCGCCGCACGAGATGGAGAGAGATAATAGGGGATGATTATATTCAGCGGGCCTTCCAATTTGCCCATGAGGCCGATCCGAACGCCACTCTCTTTTACAACGATTACAACGAAGCAAATCCAACCAAAACGAGAAAGATCGTTTCGATGCTGAAGGAACTGATAGAGCAAGGCGCACCAATCCATGGAATGGGAATGCAGGCGCACTACGGTCCCACAAAACCCACAGTTGATGAGATTCGCGCAGCGCTGGAAACCTATGCGGCATTGGGCATTCAGGTGCAGATCACAGAAATGGACCTCTCCGTTTATGAATGGGACGACGAACCAAACGACCTCCGCAAGCCCACTCCGGAAATGATGGAGAGGCAGGCTATCAGATATGAACAAATATTCGCATTATTAAGGGAATTCAGAAGCGTGGTCACAGGCGTGACGCTTTGGGGGCTAGCGGATGATTCGACATGGCTGGATAATTTCCCAGTACGAGGACGCAAAAATTGGCCACTCCTGTTCGACGAAACCCACAAGCCGAAAGAAGCGTGCAGGAGGGTGATGAGTTTTCAGGAATAGATAGAGGTCAATATATCCTCTCCCTCTCGCAGATATATCCTTTCAGCTCACTTTGCAAATGTCCTTGTGTTCAAGGATGCGGAAGCCAACATTGATGGAACCTTCCTTTTGCGGGTGAACGATATTGAACCAACCCTGAAGCCCCATCCGGACACCAACGCCGCACATTTGAGTGGATTGGGTTAGGGTGCGAATAAAATGTACGTAGCTTGAAGACATTCCTGTTTCGAAAGGAGAGATCATGAACCATTACCTGATTGGCGTTCTCATACTCGCCCTATTAAGCGTTCCATCCCTTGCCGACATCCAATACAACACCCTGCGACCGAAGGACACGGAGCGGGCGTTGGTGAACCCCTCCATGGGCTGGACCCTGATGTTCTATTCAAACATACCCACGAACTACGGCTCCAAACTCGCTCCATCCGACACCGTGGATGATTTTCCCGGCCTTTCCGTCGTGTACCTGCGCATACCATGGGCGTATGTGGAACCTCAGGAAGGTCTTTTCAACTGGGCGATACTGGACACCCCCGCGCAGAGATGGATCGAGAGGGGCAAGCAGGTGGCGTTTCGTATCACCTGTTCCGAGAACTGGTTAAAATATGCAACACCCGAGTGGGTTTTCAAGGATGGAGCGAAGGAGGTCCCATACGAGTTCGGCAAGGGTCCCATGCCCAACGGTTCCATCATCGATCCCGATTTCGGCGATCCGGTTTTCCTGAAAAAACTGGACGATTTCCTCGCCGCGATGGGTGAAAGATACGATGGCAACCGGCACGTCGCTTTCGTGGATATCGGCTCGTTCGGATTGTGGGGCGAGGGGCACACCATGATGAGTTCACAAGTCTCCCCCGAACGCACGCAAAAAATTGTCAAAGAGCACATCAATCTCTATTTGAAGCATTTTCATCACACGCTTTTGGTTCTCAATGACGATGTTAATGGACCCCAAACACCAGGCTCCCATCTGCCATTAGCCGACTATGGTTTGGAAAGGGGCGTCACATTGCGCGACGACAGCATTCTTGTGCAACCGCCGCCCAAATCTTGGTACCATTCCGAACTTGCGCAGGAGTTTTGGCCGAAACTGCCCGTCATACTGGAGCATGAGCATTACGGACCATCCAAGGAGCGTGGTGCGTGGAGCGGCGAATTGCTGGAAAAGGCGGTGGAGGACTATCACGCCAGCTATCTTTCCATCCACTGGTGGCCGCATGAGTTCCTTGAGGAGAACAAAGACACCATCAACAAGATCAATCTTCGGCTTGGATACCGGCTACAGCTTCGGGAGATCGATTGGCCCAAGGTCGCAACAATCGGTAAACCCTTCACAGTCAAAACAGTTTGGGCGAACGCCGGTGTGGCGCCCTGCTATCCGGGGGGATTCCTGACTTTGACCATTAAGGACGACAAAGGGGGCATAGTCGCGGCGCTTGCCGATGATACGTTGGACATGCGCAGCTTAAAAGTTGGTCCCCCCAACCAAGCACCGGAGACGACGCACCAGTCGGTGTTCACAACGGGGCTTTACGCCCCCGCAACCCTTCCCGGAACCTACGATCTTTATGTCTCCGTCGGTTACAGGGACGGCACGCCGCGAATAGCTCTCCCACTTCCCGACGACGACGGATATCACAGATACAAAGTGGGTGCGATTACATTGAAATAGCTGAAGATACACCAAGGAGATTCAAATAATGCCTAGGACTATCAAACGCAAACCGGATTACACTCAGTTTTTAAAGATACTCCGAAGGAAGGAGAAACCCTCGCACTTGCCATTCTACGAGCATCTCGCCAGTCCAGGTTTTATCGCGCGTCAGACCGGGAAGCCATTTGATCAAATGAGTCCCGAGGACGACGAATACTGGAAAATTTACATCGAGTTCTGGTTAAGCATGGGATATGATGTGATACCGATGGAGATCGGATTGAACTGCCCCCTGCCCACTCATGATCACAAAGAGGGGGCGGTTTCGGCAGGAAGCGAGGAGCATGTCTGCATCACCTCCTTTGAGGACTATGAGAAATATTCTTGGCCGGATGAAAGCAACCCCATTGAGTTTCGGCATTTTGAAACGGTGGCGCGAATGCTGCCGGAAGGGGTTAAGATAGTAGGAGGAGTGGGAGCCGGACCTTACGAATGGGCGACATACATGCTTGGTGTGGTGGGGATGTCCCTTCTCCTGTTTGACAATCCCGAACTTGTGCGTATGGTTTTTGAGAGGATAGGCGCTCTTCATATCAGTGCGGATCGACAGTTGGCGACCATGGACGGCATCTGCGCCTTGCGTCAGGGCGACGATCTCGGGTTCAAAACCGCCACTTTTCTAAAGCCCAAGGATCTGCATGAACTGGTCTTCCCCACCTACAAAAAGATGGTTCAGGCGGCGCACGATCACGGAATGCCTTTCATTCTGCACTCCTGCGGAAATCTCAGGGAGGTGTATGACGAAATTATCACCGATTGTAAAATCGATGCCAAGCACTCCTTTGAAGAGACCATCATGCCCGTGGAGCAGTTCAAATCGAAATACGGTGCCCGCTGCACACCTCTTGGAGGATTGGATGTGGATTTCCTCTGTCGTGAATCGGAGGAGGAGATACGTCGCTATACACGTTCGAAAATAGAGCAGTGCTATTACGACGGATTTTACGCCCTTGGTACAGGCAACTCCCTCACCGATTACATGCCCGTTGAGAACTACCTGATTGCGTTGGATGAGGGGATAAGGGTTACTGGAGGGTGAACTGCTTGTCAAAAATACACGCATTATTCGGTCAAAAACCCTGTTGATGATAAAAATGTGATCCATGCGTATGGAATAGGAAAGTGATTCCTATAAACATCAAGGGGGATGATAAAGTCATGCAAGAAGGACATAACGATTATCTGCTACACGAAAATATTACATCACAGATAATCGGCTCAGCTTTCGAGGTTATCAATGAATTAGGCTCCGGATTTCTGGAATCCGTTTACGTGAAAGCCATGCTACTGGTATTGAACCAAAAAGGATTGATGGCGTTGGAGCAATATCCTTTGAATGTAAGGTTCAGAGGAGTCTGCGTAGGAGAATTTTACGCGGATATCATCGTTGAGGATAAAGTAATCGTTGAAATCAAGGCGATTAAAGCACTGAAACCGGAACATCAAGCACAAGTTATCAACTATCTAACGGCAACGGGCATTGAAGTCGGTTTGCTCTTGAACTTCGGCAATCCCAAACTTGAGTTCAAAAGGCTCACAAGAATTAAAGACTACAATGAAAATTAAATATTCTCATTCTTAACCACTTTAAGTATCCTCGGTTAATGAGAAATATATTCATTGGATATTGCCGAGCCGTAAAATATTCATCACGCATTGATAAAATAAATCAATGAGAACAAAGGATTACCCTTAAAAGAATATTAGGCTCTTCGCTGTTTTATGTGAGTAAACCATGGTAGACACCTTTGAAAGGAATGTATCATGTTGTCAAAGATAGCGAGGAACCGAATATTATTCCATTCTCGTGAACACTCAGGCAAAAAAGTTTCGCATCGATTAACTGAATGAATATGATGAAAATGAGGGGAGTCAAGGGGTTGATATCCTTTGCATCCTGATCATCCATGCAACGGTATTGGCATCGATTAACTGAATGAATAGGATGGAAACGAGGGTAATCAAATGGTTGTTATCCTACGCATCCTGATCATCCATGCAATGGTTTTCAGCGCCGATCCACTGAATCAATAGGATGAAAACGAGGGGAGTCAAGGGGTTGATATCCTTTGCATCCTGATCATCCATGCAACGGTATTGGCATCGATTAACTGAATGAATAGGATGGAAACGAGGGTAATCAAATGGTTGTTATCCTACGCAT
>Ga0078972_1005430_pt1 | contig 32367 bp, 55 predicted proteins | sample YelNatPaOPGAMG01_FD_67568 | JGI IMG/M metagenome (GOLD analysis project Ga0078972, IMG submission 67568) | Hot spring thermophilic microbial communities from Obsidian Pool, Yellowstone National Park, USA - OP-RAMG-01 (SPADES assembly) (version 2) | ecosystem: Environmental > Aquatic > Thermal...
CGGTTTTTTAAATATTATTACTTGCTTCTCGCTTCTTGTTACTTGCTACGTTATCTTATCTCTTACGATTTGGTGTTAAATCTGGCTACACTCGTCAATATTCCTCGTAGAATGCGCATCCGCTACACCATTCAGGTTTAGGGTTTTCTGTTCTATGTTCACCACATCCGTGTGGGCATACCTTAACGTCTTTAAACCATGTTTTAGGTAATTTACATTTAGGCATGACATCACCATAATAACCTTGTGCGGTTTTGCGTCTATATTGCTATTCTCCATTTTTCGTGTAGTATTGGCGACATGTAGGGGGCTTGGTTGAGTTTTTCGGGTTTGACGTTTACCTTTAGTTTTTGGCTTATGAATTGTGCGTCTTGAAGTGCCATTTTATAGCTATACCAGAACCTTATGTTTCCGTTTTTGTCGGTTACATATCTCCCTTTATCGTCTTTCAAAACGTAGGCATCCATGTTCTTCACCATAATAACGTCGTGTGGTTTTGCTTTAGATTTCTAAAAGTTTCATTATTTCGACGATTATGGGGGAGTTTTCCTTGTGGGCGTAGGCGTATCTCTGGATAAAGCCTTTTTTCATGTAGAAATCGTGGCTGTCTTGGAATTGGTTTAAGGCTATTTCCTTGCATGTTTTAAGGATTAAGTCTTTTTCCGCCTCGCTTACGTTTTTTAGTTTCTTGACGTATTGAATTATTTCCTCGAAATTTATGAAGTGTATTAAATCGGGCATGTTCTCACCACAGATAAGGGCTTATGGGCTATTGGTTTCATGGTTTTAGGGTTAAAGGCTATTTTACATTTTGGGCATTCCCAGAAGTCCACCCATAGGGTTTTAAGGTCAAGTGGGTAGATGGCTTTTAACTCTGTTCCGCATCGTGGACATTTAGGCATAACATCACCATAAAATAGGCTTTGTTGGTTTTGCTTAACAGAAAAAGAAAGGGGGGGTGTTTAGTATTCTTCAGCTAACATGAATGTTATGGTGTATCTGCAATTTGGTGCTTGCCGCAGGGTTTTGACTGTTTCAGAATCGTAAAGGTTTTCCCATTCGTCAGGTTCTCCGTAGTCGTCAAGTTTGGCATAGACTTTTTTGGTTAAGCCATCCATGAAGGTTATTAGTGTTCTGTTGTCATCTTCGTAGTGCGGGTTTACCCTGTGGGGATAGAAAACCACCATGTCGGTTTTGGGGTTGATGTGTTTAAGGGTGTATTCCATTATTTTCGCTTGAAGGTCGGGGCTTACTTCAGTCATAAAGCCTATGGTTCGCAATATAACAATTTTCGCCATACATATTGCCTCAATAATAAGGCTGGCGGTTTTGCTAGGGTTTTGGTGTTTCCATTATGTATTTCTGTTCTTTCTTTTGGTGTTCTTCAAGGCTTTTGTGGAAGTTGTTGAAGTCTATGGGTGTTAGGGCGATAACCTGTTCTACGAATGGGCTTTCGTAAACTTCTTCAAGGTCTAATTCGGTTAGCTGTTTGCGGATTAGTTTTCCGTTGATAATAACCTTGTGCGGTTTTGCTTAAACTTGACGTAAGACAAAGATAGCTTCCGTTTCATCTTGCCATATTACACTTATTTGTAGTCCTTTGTTAACAGTATAAGCTATCCATGAAATTATTGGTGTTCTTCTACGCATCGCCATTAAAAAATCCTTTAGTTCTGTTTCGTTTCTAAACATATACCTTGTCATGTTCTCACCATAGATTATGGCTTGATGGTTTTGCTCATTCGACTATGAATTTGTTTTTTATAGCTCTTATTATGTCGTCTGGTTTTAAGCCGAAATCTTCAGCGTTCTCAATCCATTCTATTAGTTTGTCGTATTCGATGAAATCTACGCATTCATGCCAATCTTCGTGGTCGGTGTCGTTGTCTGGGTTTAGGCGGATGGCTTCGCAATCTGGACAATACCATCCATGAAGGATTTTAAACTGCATCTTCTCAATCCTCAAAACGCAACCTTATGGTTTTGCTTTAGAAACCGACAAGGCTACTCAAGTCTGCTCCGCATTTTGCACATATTAGGCTATATGCAACTTCCCATTCGCAGTCCTTGTTCATATCCTCTAATGTTTTTATGCCTTCGCCTGTAACTTCGTAGGTTGCTTCAAACTCGACCTTCCTCGCACCCTCGACGATAAAGCGGTTTCCTCCACATTTTGGACATTTGCTTGGAAACTCAAGCTCGTCTAAACTAATCCACTCTTTACCCATATTCATCCCCTCAAAATTAATGGCTTATGATTTTGCTTTAAGTCTTGAAAGAAGCTCTTTCACAGCGTCGTCTAACAAGTGGAATGGTGTTTCCTCTGTTTCGTAGCTTGAGCCATCATCGTTTATTTCAAACCAATTGTTGTTTTGCCAACTGCCATGTTTCCGCAGGTATGGTGTGAGTTTTCCGTCTGGTTTTCCGCCTTTATAGATGAAGTGTGCGTTTCTTTTTCCGTAAATTCTTATGTCGCCTGTCGCTATCAACTGTATAGTGTGCTTTCCTTTTGAAACTTGTAGGATTGGGTTTTCGCTGTCAAAACCATACCATAAGGTAGCATCCTGAATGCGGAAGTCTATGTTATCAACATCTATGCTCCAGCCTTTCTTTCGGATTTCCCTAAAAAGTTGCTTTCGGTTCATACTTATCCCTCACCATTACAGCCTATTGATTTTGCTTGTTGCCATAGTAAGAGGGTTTCTGTGGTTGGGTAGTATGGGCATGAGTTTAAGCCTAACTCTTTTATTATTCGCCTTAATTCCATGCAGATTTTCAGGGCTGAAGGCTTCTCGCCTGTTTTGATTACTTCTTTAGCTTTAAGTTGCTTAATTACGTCTGGTATCCACGCTGAAGCGGGGCAATCGGGGCATAGTTTTGGTTCGCTGTTCATGTTGCGTCGCCTATGGGGATTATTTCTCTGATTATGGCTTCGTTTAAGGCTCTGACGCACCCATTAGCCTTAATGAATATGAAGGGTTTTTCGTATCCTTTCACTATGGCTTTTATGGTTAAGGTTCTGCCATCATGGAAGTCTATGGTTAAACTCGCCCACTTATCTTTGAAAACGTCTAAAACAGTTTCCAAAACAATTCACCCGATAAAAAGCCTAAACGGTTTTGCTTATGGTTTGGGATGCTTTCTTAGAAATCGGATTTTCTCTGTTACGTCTGTTTTTTCGGTTGTTAAGCCTACTTGTCGTGTTTTTAGTTTGAAGTCTGGACAGCTTTTAGCTTCAAATTTTGTTGTTTCAATGAGAAACAGCTTCCTTTTCTTGTCATAATAAAGATGCAATGTGTAACCTTTCATCAACTCTGCTTTGGTTTCCTTATGGCGAATATACATTGCGACTTGCGTCAAATTTCTAAATTCTTTAACCATAGAACACATCTCCAATAAAGAAGGCTTAATGTTTTTGCTTAAAAACAAAAAAGGGGGGATTTGGGGGTGGGTTTTAGTCTTCTTCTTTAGCTTTTTCGAGCAGGGTGTCGGAGGCTTTTACGAGTTGTATTTCTATTTTAGCTGTTACTGTTTCCGTGTATTCTTCGTCTTCTTCTTCGTCTTTGACTGTTACCTTGTAGTCCCTTTGGTCTATTAGGTAGCGTGTGGCGTTTTTCAGCATTTCCTCTATGATTCCTTGAAGGTGGTAGTCGAGGCTTAACCCTTTCCTTTCAACATCTATTTCAGGCATACTTATCCCTCAAAATTATGCCTTACGGTTTTGCTTTGCTCTGATGCTTGTTGTTGATGGAAACAGATGTAGCAGTAGCCGTGAATTGTCATGTCAATTTTTGGAACTTCCCTTCCGCATTTTGGACATTTGACAAACACTATTAGGTCGCCCATTCTCTCTTTCACAGCTTTTAAGTAGTCGTCTATTGATGCTTTTGGATGTTTGGTTAATTCGATGCTTATGAACATTCCTTGCAGTTTGACGCTTTTAAAGTAGGGTTTAACTTCACTTGTCATTTTTATCCCTCATAGGCATAGCGGGATTATTTGGTCGAATTCTCTGTGTTCTGGGCATCCTATTATTTTGTAGTCTTTCCCGTAGGCTACGACTGTTAATGGTTTACCGCATACGCTACAGAATTGGTCTGCTGGATGGTCGCAGAATATTGTCCATTCGCCTTCATGCCATTCAGCCTTGACAAAGTTGTGGCAGTTTCTACACCAATCGTCATCAACGTAGCTTCCATCCTTCGGGCATAGATACACTTGCTGGGGTTTCAAAAGCCTAACCATTTTTCATCCCTCAAATTAGTGGCTTACGGTTTTGCTTGAAAAAAGAAAGGGGGGTTTAGAGGTTGTTTAGGGCTGTTTCTATGTCTTGGTCTGAGATGTCGTGTTGTTCCTGTTCTTCGTATAGTTTCTGTCTGATGAACCATTTTGCGTTTTCTCTGAGCCATTCGCCTACGTCCACTTCTAAAGTGCCTTTGAACTCGTTAAGCTCTTCTTCCGTCGGCTCTCTTTCAAGCATCCACTCAAGAGTCTTTTTGATGTCTTCGACTTTAACAACTAAATCCTCCACGCTTATCCCTCAACCTTATTCCTTGCGGTTTTGCTTTAAGTTTTGATGTGTTCGTATTTGTGGTTTGGGTTTTTGTCGAATACTCTTTGCATGATTATTTCGCAAAATTCAGGGTTGATTTCTATGCCTATGGCGTTTCTTTCCATGCGTTGGGCTACGTCGAGAACTGTTCCGCTTCCTGCGAAGGGGTCTAATACGGTGTCGTTTGGGTTGCTGTATAAGTCCATGAGTTGTTCAACAAGTTTGACGGGGAACGTGGCTATTGTCATTCTGTCCCATGCGTCGCCTTTTTGGGCTGTTGTTCCTTTGTAGTGGCTGATTTCCCATACGTCGTTTTGGTGTAGGCTCGCCTTATTCATGGTGAACTGTTTTGTCTTTGTTAAAATGAATATTGGCTCGTAAGAATGGCTTAAATGCGGGTAGCCTGCTTCTCGGCGTCTTGTCTTGTCATACCATATTATAGTGTCTATGAGTTGGAAGCCTATGGCTTTTATTTGTGGTATGAAGTCCCAAACGCTGAATTCTCCGCCCTTGTCGAGGTTTAGGCATAGGACTCCTTGTGGTGTGAGAAGTCTGTAACATTCTTTAAGAACGGCTAATAGGTCTTTTTGGTATTGTTCCACGTTTCCTTTTACGCCTATTTCTCCTTCTATTCCTCCGTATTCTTTGACTTTGTAGTAGGGTGGGCTTGTTATGATTAGGTCTATGGTTTCGTCTTTGAGCATGGGTAGGATTTTTCGGCAGTCGCCCTGATAAAGGGTGAATGATAGCGGTTTTCCTTCGGTGGGAATCTGTGTATGGCGTAGGTCTTGCGGGTTTACAGATTTATCGGGTCTGAACCTTATCAATCGGGGATGGCGGAGTGTAACGTATTGTTTTGTTCCTACTTGAACGTATTTTTGTCCGTCAAACTTTAAAACTCGCCTTTCCTTGCTGAAGGTTTCCATGTATTCTATTTGGCACACAACTATTGGTTTAACGTAAACGGTTTCGTGGTCTTCATCCACTTTAAAGTCCATGAGTTTCCATAAGGCTTTACGGAGTTCCTCGTTTAATCCTGAACCGCAGTCGCAAAGTTCAATGAAATTTTCCTGTTCGTCCATAACGGCAAGTTTTATGCTTGGCACTTGCTTCTGGTCGAAAAGGGTTCTCTTTCCATAACCGCTTTCCTTATTCAGCCCAATGATGACACAATCTACTTCTCCGTGTGGTTTCAGCTTCCATATTTCATGGTTCTGTCTAATTACAAAGCCCTCAAAACCGTTCTTGACAATGTAGATGTCCCATAGGGTTTGGATTTCAGCGTGGTTGTTGGGTTGGAAGAAAGGTAAGACGCTTACATGAGTGCAGTTTTTGAAGATTTCTTGAAGCTCTTGGTATTTCCAGACGTATGGCTGATTAACTTCATGTCCATCAGTTTTTATCCAATCCCAAATTCCTATGTGAACTTTAAGGTGGTCTTCAGGCTTGTCGCTTTTAACATGCCTTATAAAGTCTGGAAGTTTTAGGGGTTTGTCGCCTGTTTTGGCGTATAATTCGCATAGGAACTCAGCCTTCTGAATTGGCGTCTGGTTTAAGGCATTAATAAGCTCGTTTAAAGCTGGAAAATCTCGGCGTTTCCTACCCCACTTGTTCAAAGTGAAGGTTTCGCCGTTTCTGTCATACACTAACAGGTTAAATTCGCCATCAACTTTCAATTGGATTACTGTTTGTGGTGTAAGCGGTATTTCCTGTATGCCTTTAAGAAACTTCATGTTCGGTTTGAGATGGTCAATTTTTACGTCTGAAGTTTCGTTAATCATTTTAGTCCCACAGAAAAAGGGGGAAGGTTTTGCTCTGGTTAAGCTATGGCGTTTTCCTTCTTCATCTTTGTTAAAATTTCTTCCAATTCTATGACTTTTGGCGATGCTTTCGGCACTTCTTCTAATCCTTGAAGGCGGTAGTCGTGAACGTATAACAGGTCTTCTGTGGCTTGTGGCAGTTGCTTTATGAAGGCTTCAGCTTCAGCTATGTCCTTGTCCGTTATGTTTGACAAGTCCGCTTTCATAGTGTCCCTTATGTCAGCCAAGTTTAACGGTATCAACTCTTTTAAGACGATGCGGTTGGATAGGCTGAGGGTTAGCACGGCAACTCTTTCTTCCCAAGTGTCGAGGAAGTGTAGGATGATGACTTTGTTCAGGTTGTTTAGGGCTATTATTAGCTTTTTAAGATTGTTTGCACTATTAGGGTCATCCACCGTTAATCCATACTCGGTTAGGGTTGCGTCTGCGTATTGGCTGAATTTGGCTTTATCCATGACGTAAACTTCTGCTTCAACGTCTTCGCCCTGAATCAGTTTTGGCTTAACGATTTCCTTCCCGTTTGGCAACACTCTTTTAAGCTGACTCCAATGGGTATAGGTTGCCCCGCACTCGCACTCGTAACGCCCTTGCCATTTCGGTTTAGCCAAGCATTTTGGACAGAGAAGCTCTGTTTTTGCTTCAAGCACGTCAGCGTATTTGACAATCTTAGCAGAGGCTATCGGCATTTTGAAGCCTGCCAGCTTAACCACTAACTTGATTTTTCTCGGTCTCATGTTTATTCCTCAATAGTGTAGCCTTGAGGTTTTGCTTTTGCATAAAAAAGAACAGAAAAAAGGGGTTATTGTAGGGTTGTCTGTTTTGCTTTAGGTTTTAGGAAGTCTTCTGCGTCTTCTTCGTTGTCGAAAAGTTCTGCACCGCACTCTGGACAGGTGAACCTTATGCCTATAACACTGTCGCCGTAGGTGTCGCTTGCCAATTCGTATTCAAGCTCTCCGTCGTCGTTAAGCCATGCTCTACCGCCGTCAATCAACGTGTAGAAAAGCTCGTGGATTTCTTCCCCACATTCAGGACATTTCGGCATTTCCATCCCTCAATATTTAGGCTGGCTGGTTTTGCTTTACTTAAATCTCTAGTCGTATTTTGCCACGCATGATTTTCTCGTAACATAAGATGCAAATTTTCAATTTAGCATATTCAATTTCTGCTTCGTGTTTTCTACAAATACAACATCTTTTCATACCTTTCATCCCCTAAAAAGAGCTTATGGTTTTGCTTCTAGCCATTCTGCTTTATCTATTGTTTCTTCTACTTCTTTTGGAATGTTGTTGAACTTGACGGTTTCCTTATGTGTTTCGTGGTCTATGTAAAGTTTAGATGAAAATCTTTCACTTTTACCATTTTTGAAAACATCAACTTTCTCCAAGTAGCCTGAATAAAGCACTTTGATGTAGCTTCTCCCATACTTATCTTGTTCTATTTCGCTTCTCCAATGATGCCATTCTTCTTCTGCACCTATGTATCTGTTCGCATCCCAATACCATCTGAAGCAAGAATACACCAGAACAGGCTTGTAGCCGTGCTTTTCAATAAGCTCAAAGATTTGCCTCGGCTTATGGAAAGTTCCCTCACAGTTGAGAACTTCGCCAACCTTAACCAAACGCCCATCCTTCTCAAGCACCACAATAAACTCCCGCAAATCTGGGTCTCTTCCAGCACGCCGATAATGATAACAAATGATTTTCCTCAAATGCTCATCCAACATTGTAACCGCCTACCACATTAGTTTTCTGTAACATTCAAGGCATATTATTATGATTTGTCCTTCGGAGATTACTTCTATTCCCCAGTCGTCGTCCCACTTGTCCGTGCTTGTCTGTTAAGCGGTATAACTTTCCCTTTAATCGGTTTACCGCAACGATAACACTTCAACCCCACCTTTTAGTCACCTCCCACCGCCAAAGGCAAGCTCACCGTCCGTGTCACCATCATCCCGTTCTTCTGCTTGCCGTTCCCTGGTTGCGTGTGGGTTTGGCGAGGCTCGCCTTCCCAAACGGAACGCATGTCCGTTTGAGAACGCTTCCCTATCAATGCTTTTGGCTCATGGAGAAGCTGTCTGAAACGTTTAGCCAAGTTCATGGCTGTGCGTTTGCATCGGCGTTATATTCCCATTTGCCCACCTCTTTGGTCATCATTCTACTTCACACTTCCTTTTTTTAACTTCAATTATCCAGTTATTAATTGTGTTATGTGAGATTTTTATGCCTGTTGTTACTTCAATTTCTTGGATTTCCCGTAGTGTGTATTTCCGACCTTAAGTTGTAGTATAATCGGTGATAGTTTTTGGCGTAATTCGCTTAACCATGGATTTAAAACAAACTTTTTTCCACAACCCTTACATGAATACCTCTGCTTTGTCCCTGTTTTGTTTCGCCTTACACCCCTCTTGATAATGCGGTAAGAATTGCAATAAGGGCAGATTAAAACAGCCTCTCCCTCAAAACTCATGGTTTGCCTCCTTAAAGAGCAATAACCACTCCACATTTCCATTATCATATATTGCTTGGCTTGCAGAATGTCTTACAGTATACCATTCGACACTTCAACATTTGGGTCGCATTCTCCTCTCAGGTAGTCGTAGCAACTTCTACATTTTTCCAGCGTAGTCCACTTTTTACGCCAATAGCAATAGAAACGCAAGTTTACTCCCTTGATGTGGCTTCGAGGCTGTCTATTCTGTCTTGCAGGTCGTATATTCTGGATTCAAGGTCTTCAAGACTTGTGAGTATGTCTTGGATTGTCGGGTTTTCAGCTATGCGTTCTATTTTGCTTCGCAGTTCTGCAATCTCCCATTCTAAATTTTTAACTCTTCTTTCAAGCTCGTAGATTTGACTGCTTACCCAATGCTCCAAACAAACCACCCCTAACAATTTGGTTCACAGTTTTGCTTCTTCTTTGCTTTTCTTCTAGGTCGTCCTTCCTCAACTTTATCCCTCTTTTTCCATTTCTTCGATGATTTTCATGGCTTCTTCCCATTCATGCTTCTTGACGGCTTGTTTTAAGTCCCAAAGGTAGGGGCGTGTGTCGTAGATGGCGTGGGCGATGCAGTCAATGCAGAACCATCGTGTTACTCCAAGCTCGTCGTAGGGTTCTCGGATTATCGCTTTTTTGCCGTGATGGGGGCATGTTGGGTTGTCCCTAAATTTTGTGGGCAAGAGAATTGTGTGTCCCGTCTTCACCCGCTCTGACCTTCTCCAATCGACTTTCTTTACCAGCTCCGTCCTTCTCCAATCTTTTTCTTTCTTACCCATATTCTAACCTCAATAATTATGCCTTAACGGTTTTGCTTCTCCTCTTTTGCTTCTCCTCTTTGAACCATACGCATCCGACAGCTTGGCTTATTCCGCAGTGTGTAGCGTAAATGTGTGCTTTGCCAAGCGACAGTTTGTCTGGGACAACCCATTTTTTGCAGCGGGGACAATACATTTTTATTCTTATGTATGGAGCTTCGAAGACTTGGTATTCTCCGCTGAAAGCGTAAATCTTCAGCTTCCGCATTTCAGTTTCTTCTTCACCGTAGAACTCTTCACCATTCAACTTTTATTCCTCTCAGGTTTTTTCCTTTGACTTGTATTCCGCTTGCTTTTAAGAGCTTTATTAGAGTGGCTGTTTTTTCTAGGCTGGGTTCTGGAAGGTGTATCAGGTTTGGCTTAGAGTTGTAGCCTATCCACACGTATTCTGGCTCAGCGTCGGTTATCATTCTGAAGAACGGGTTTAAATCAAAGTCTAATATTGGCTCGATGGTTACCACTTTTCTCGGATAATTTATTTCTTTAAAGGTTTTGTGCCTGACGGTGGGTTTGGGAGCTAAAGAAATCCAATGGTATGAAGCATCTATGTTTGTTTCTAATGTTTCAAGGATTATGGCGTTTTTGACACCGTGCTTTTCGAGGAAAGGCATTACACGGTCCGCTGACATCCAGTCTTTACTTTGGAAATAGTAGGTTTTATTTGGACAGCGACGGTTATGGACATTTATTGCCCATACAATAGCCTCTAGAAAATCTGAATCGCAGAAGGCTATGTCTCCATCCCCACATACAAAGACTATTTTTGAACTTGGTATATGGTTGAGCCTTTCTGGGTGATAGTGAGGAACGTAGTTGTAGCATCGTAGACAATTCTTTTTAGCCCATCTTTTAAGCTGTCTTTGGAACGAAACTATACAGTAGATACATTGATGGTGACACCCCACAAAAGGGTTCCAAGTCTTAGTTTCAGAATACATGTGAGTTTTTCTTTCCAAACCTTTTCTCTCCTTATGCTACTACTTTTTCCACGTTGTATGGAAGTTTAAATTTTTTGTAGAGGGCTGAGCCTCGTTTGTAGGCTTGGTTTCTGGTTGGACTTTGGATAATTAGGAAGTTTCCTTTGTGTTCGTATTTGAAGGTTGGGTCTCGGTTTTGGCAGAAGTTGCACCATTCAAGTGCTTTTTGCACTGTTTCAGCGTCAGCCTGTTTTAGGCTTATTCTTGTGTGGTAGGGCATTCAGCTAGCTCCTCCAGATATTTTCTCAAGTGGCAACTTTTACATGGTTCTTCAAGTGGCCTTCTCCAAACAATGTAGCCGAAGATTTTGTTCCACAGCACGTTTTTTCTTTTGGTGATGCGGAGATAATTTATCCAGCAACGACCATAGTCTGACCCTAAAAGAAACTGTAGCTTCAGATTCTCCATATCCGAAAGTTTATATGGGGTGATTATATGGTGCCAAACGTGGAAATGTTTAGCCTTTGTTTCTGTTTCTATTTGAGTTTTTTTCCATGGTAGTGGTTCGCCAGAAGGTCTAATAATTGTTCGCTGAAGCAAGTATCCACAACTTTCGAGTATGGCTTTTTGAGCTTTAAGCCAATCATCCTTCCAAAGCTCAAGTAATGAACTGTCAATATCTAAGCTAATAATTTCCGTGAATAGCCGTTCATTTTTTCCCCTCATGTCTTCAAGTTGTTCCCTTGACAACTTAAATTTACGAGCCATCATGGGTCGATTATTTCCTCCATTGGAGAGTGGGCTACTCCTAGTGCTTCGTCTTCGTGTGCGTATTCAACATACACTTTTACCAGCCTCCATTTTGGCCATGTTTCGTCTGGGTTAGCGTAGAAGCCTATTCCCGTTTTCATTATCATTTTTTTCACGATTTCTCCTGTTAGGGTCATCTCGTATTCTTGTATTCCATCTTCATATTTTGCTTCGTGCTCGTGTTCTTGTATGGTGAAGTCTGGTTTTATTGCTTCTTTCGGTATGGGGCCACCGAAGAACGCTTCTCCTGTGGGAGGTGGTGCAAATTTACGGTAGAACCAGTCTTCAGTTTTGCGTATAAGCTCGTCAACTATGTCTTCTATGTCGGAGAGTTCCTCACCGTCTATTATTGTCCAGCCTGTTAGTTCACCTATGAAGGATTCGTGACCATTTGTCTCAATGGACGCTGTGTATTCGACCCTTACGGTTTCGACTGGTTGTATGTATTCGTCTTTTTCTTCGTCGTAGAGCCAAACTTTTGAGCCTTCACGTTCACGGTTTAGGAGGAGGATTTCAAGTCCAGTCACGCTGTCTAGAACTCCGATAACAGGGATGGGTGGCGGAGGTTTTATGATTTTTCTGGCTATTCTTTCTCTTTCTGCGAGGATTTCGTTTAGTTCTGTTCGCATTTCAGCTATGTAGGCTTCCTGTTGGCTTGCCCAGTAGGTTAGGCGTTCTCTGGCCGATGGAAGCTCGACGTCGCGTATGTAGCGGTATTCCCGCCATGAGGCTGGCAGGCGTGTTTTAAGCTCGTTTAGGCTTCGGGTTAGGTCGGCTACTCTTGTTTCCCAGCGTCTAACGTTTGCGGCTAATTGTCTGAGTCTGCCCCATTTTTGACTATACTTTTCAGTTAATTCTTTTAGATGGGCAATCTCAGACTCGTATTCTTCTCTACTCGTTTCTATCTTCTCTGTCAAAGGGGACACCGCTTTAGCTTAATGCTTGCATGATTTCGTTTATTAGCTTGTGGATTTTGCAGTTGGAAGCGCATTTAGAGTAGTCCTTTATTGGACAGTTGGCGCAGATTAGGGCGGAAAGCTCTTTAACCTTGCTTCGGACACTAGACATCCGTTACTCTTCCCTATTTTTTCCATATCCTCTTCCACACACTTTGGACACACAAAATATCCTCTGTAGCCATGCGGGTGGCTTTCAAACAGCCCGTGTTTTTTACATTTCACCAGAAATATCGGAAGGTAGTCTTTCCAGCCTTCACGTTTCTCCCATCGCAAAAAACAATGTCCGTTTATTAATAGTTGCAGTTTCTGCCAGAAAGTTAGCTTCATTATCTCAACCAACCTTTTGTTCCCATGTGAGCTCTTGGACACGCCCGTCACATTTAACCCAGAAACACCTTAACTCCGCCATCCATTTTCACCTTAAATTCTGGTTTGAATGTGTTTTTTGAGCCAGCAGTGAACTGTGTTTTTAGCGCGGCATCTTGTCTTATCGCATCTCATCACTTTTCCGTTGATTAAGTCGCCGAAAACTGAGCCGCCCACCCGTAAAGTAACAACCTCCTCTACGGCTTGACAATATTGAGCGACGAGCTTAACCACTCCAGTTTCAACAGTTTTAGACATTAAGCTTCACTCCATAGATAATGGCTTGGCGGTTTTGCTTATCTTTTTATGGCTTCGTGGTATGGGACTAGGAGGTTTCCAACTAACGTGAGTGGTGTGCCACAGACTGGGCAGAGGTATTTTTGTGGTGTTTTCTTTTCTGTTGGTTGTTCGGCGGTTGGTTTCTCGTTTTCTCGGTATAGGACTTTGTAGGTTGCTTTTGCCGCTTTTTCTCCTGCTTTGACGGCTTTGGGCTGTTTGTATTTTTTGGGAAGTAGGCTTAATGTGTAGGCTTCGCTGTATGGTGAAAGTTTAACTATTTCGCTTGCTATTTGCTCGTCTGGTGTTCCTTCGCTTTTGAGGGTTAGGGCAAGTTCGTTTAGTAAGTGTTTGGTTTCTTCTTTGCTTACGGTTCTGCGGAAGTTTCTGTGCAGTCTCAATATTAAGGCTTGTTTGTGGTCTGCGTTGACTACTCTTGTTTTCCAGCCGGGATAGGCTTTTAGTCTATGTAGCCCATCTATTACTTTGTTGTTTTGGTCTATGAGAACCTCGTCAAGTTCTCCTACAAGCTGTCTGCTTTGAGCTAACCTTTTAACTAGCTCTTCGTCGACTTCTGACATTGAGTTTCCTCAAGCAGTTGTTTAACGACTTCGCTTATGCTGCGTTTTTCCCATTGGATTTTAAGTTCGTGGAGGGTTTTCCAGACGTCCTTTTCTAGAAAGACGTGTTTCTTTTCAGGCACTTTCTTCAGCCTCTTCAGCGCCTGCGTCTTCTATTCCTTTCGCGGTGATTTTCACGGTGGTTTCTGCTTCTGGACGCCAGTTGGAGTCGAATAGTCGCACTATGCGTTTGGTTCCTTTAGCTTTTCTAAGGTATAGGCGTGTGTTGGCGTTGTGTCCAAGCACTGTTCCGCCTGTGGGAACCTTCTGTTGGATTGGGTCGTATACGAATTGGGCTTGCGGGTTTGCTACAACTTGGTTGCTTCCAGCTACTGCTATGTTGTAGATTTTGGCGAGGTTTAAAAGGCGTCTAATCATTCTGTTTAGCAGTTGCTGCCGATACCAGAGAACTTCGCGTCCTACATATTCGGCTCTTAACACTGCCATTAGGCTGTCTATTAGGATTAGCTTGACGTTTCTAGCTTCGATGGTTATGTGGAGGCGGTCTACAACTTCAGTTAGGAAGTCGCTGTCTATCACTGGAATGTATATTATCCTCTTCATTATGTCGTCTGCGTCGTAGCCTCTGTTGTTAGTTATTTCTTTAACTCGTGCGTCGCTGAAAGTGTCTTCTGTATTGTGCGTTTTTATAGCACCGATTCCGGTCAAGAATGAGTGGTCCTCGGTTTCTACATCATAAACATAACCTTTATAGTTGAACGGAACCACGCTTACTATTTGATTGGGACGAACTCTCCTTTTGTTGGGGTTCGCTACATTAAAGTTTATTTGATAGTATTCTCCGTGCGGTTTTCTAATCAAGTTAAAAAACCAAGAACCATCAGGGCAAATACACTGAAAAAGGTAAATTAACTGTTGAGCGAGAACCTGAGACTTTGTTGTAAACCCACTGAACTCGCCAAATAAAGTCTTGTATCCTTTAGCATGCGAGCCGTCCCCTTCAAGATATCCTTTTAGAAATTCCATTTGAACTCTTGGCGGTGCATTCAATATAAAGGAAGGAATTTTCTTTTCGGCTGAAGGAGTATAGAAATTTTCTTTGAAATGTTCATAAATGGGTCTGCCGCATGTTTCTAAACGCAAAACGCCACCGCCTGAATTGTACAGCCTTGTCTTGTTATGAAAGTTTAACTCAAATACCGCTTGTGCTCTTTCCAACAGTTCTCTATTTTTATTTGACCAGGTAGTAAGATAGTTTTTCTGGTGCCTAAGAGCAGAGCCCTCAGCTGTAAATAAACCATACAGCCATGCCAAATCTGTTGACCCTACGAAAAAGCCTTTAATCATTCTTTGACTTCTAACCGCATAAGCAGAGGGAGGTGCCATCGCTACGTAATCTCCAACCTTCACCTCGGTAGCTTTTTTTAGAACTGGTGGCATGTCTACACTGTTTGAGGTATAAATAGAGTGGTTAGGTGTCACATCTATAAGCCCTGCATGAGTGCAAATCCTTAACATTTTTCCCTCATACCAGTGGCGGATTATTTTTTTAATTGGCGTGAACTTGTATGGGTCGCAAGTTATGATGCGGTAATCGCGGACTGGTTTAATCTCCTCAAAACCATTCGTGGTTATAGTGCTTTCAGGTATCTTTTTCCACAACTCTTCCATTGTTAGCACTTCAACGCCGTAAGCACCTTTGAGAACCATCGGAGACCATGATGGCACACTGTCTATGAAAAGGGCTGTCATATCCTTGTTATGTCCCAAAGCCTCAACTAGAATCGTGAATAAAAATTCTGTTTTGCCTGTCCCGAAGTCGCCTGCGAACTCGGTTAGTTCTCTACTGAATATTCCTCCTCCCAGCATTTCGTCGACTGTTTTTGAGCCTGTGGTGAACACGAGTTTTTTGCCTCTGACTTCTTCGATTTTGTCGCCGGGCATAAACCAGAAGCCCGTTAGCCTCCACGCTTCTTCTAGTGCCTGTTTAAGCTGGTTTAATCCGACGTTTAATATCCAGCCTTTGTCAACCCATTCTTTAAATTCTGAAATGCTTCTTGTAGCTAATGCTTCAACGGTTGTGATGCCGTTTTTCCTAAGTTCAGAAGCCATTGTTTTAGTTATGCAATTTATTTTTTCAAGTTCCATATGAACACCATGAATAAAATGGTAAAAAAGAAGTATATAACATTTTCTACATCATTTAGCTAATGAATATTCTGTTGAGGAGCTTCCAGCTTTTGCTTCATAGGGGAGAAAAGAGAAGGCTGATGACTTAAAATCTCGTGCTGGAAGCCCCCAGCATATTCTATTTTGGTTTTGCTTTTAAAGGTTTTTCTATATGGCGCGAACTCGCTTGACGATTGGCGGTGGGACTTTTTTAATTATTTTGTAGCCGCATTCGGGGCATGCTAGTCTGTCTCGATTGAGCATTTCTTGTCCTTTGAATCTGGCGTGGCAGCGGAGGCATTCGTATTCAACGTTTTCTATTCCTGGCCAGTCAAGCCACACCATTAAACCAGCACCTCCTTTCTGGCTTGGCACCAAGCCCAACAGTTTATCCATCTTAAGCGTGGCAGTTTTACGCCTTCGTTTTGGGCTAGTTTGCACGGTTCAGACGGTATTGGGCAAAGGTTAATTTTCTCGCATGGGCCAGCAGCTGACAGGAGCCAGACGCTTGTCAGGTATTGTTGGCTGCATGGAAAGTTGGCTCTGCAGACTTTAACTTGGAAACTGCTTTTGCGAGGAATGTATTTGTAAGATGAAAAATGACATCGCTGGCCATGAAGTAAACAAACTTTAACGATTTCCATTTTACATTTCTCCATTTAGTTTATGGGTTTGAAGTGGTGTGCTTTACCTTGGTTATGCGCACATCTGTCGCATTGGTATGGAAAGTCTAAGCATTTAACTTTATAGGGACATTTGACTTCACTCATGTTTTCCCTCACTATTTTCTTTTCTGGTTTTGCTTCTCGGGGCGTCTGGAGTATGAACTTAAAAGAGCCAGCTTTAAAGCTGGAAACATGCTCTGACATCAGCCAGACGCCCTTTCGAGCTTCTGGGGATGTCTGGAAACGTTATATGTGTAGCCAGCTTGGAAAGCTGGACATGTCATTATTATCAGCCAGACATCCTTTCCAGCTTTCTTTTTCACCATTTCCCTCGTAATTTATTTGTCGTCGATTAAGCAATTCTTTTGATTTGATTCTTCGCCATATTAGGTATTTTTGGAGCTTTTTATCTTTAACTAAACCGGCGACTCTACGCAGTTTGCTTCTATGCTTGTAAACATTTATGGGTGTGGATAGGGCGATGAAGAGGGTTTTAACGTCTTCTAGGCGGATTGTCCCGCAGTAGCACCCTTTATCTAAGCGTTGAAGTTCACGTTCGAAGCGTCTTCCAAGCTTGTCAAGGTAGAAGCGGAATGGTATAATAGTGTCGCTTAGGTTGACTGTGCATTGCAGGTACGGTTTTGCTCCTGTTTCGTCAAGTTTTAAGCCGCTTATCTTAACATCGAAGTTTTTGAGAAGCTCTGCAGTTTTCTTAACCCTATATTCTAATAGTTTAGCCTTACTCACGCTTATCCACCTTTCGGGGGGGTTGATGCTAACTTTCCTTTTTCTGGTAGCTTGCGTAGCTGTAGACGCATTCTGATTTTTGACATTTTCTGCAAAAGTTGCAACTGTAGCCTACCTGCCATGAGAAGATGTCTTTTTGGTTGAATGTTGTTGGGACTATTACGGCTTTTACGGTTTCTGTTTTTCCGTTGTTGATGTAGTGGGGGCAGTCGAAGCTGTATGGCGATGGGAGGGGGAAGGCTACGTATTGTTTAGGCACTAGTTATCACCGTGTAGTATTTGGTTCTGCCTTGTCTGGTGACTTGGACGAGTTTCATGTCGACGAGTTGGTTGAGGCGCATGCATGTGTAGGCTCTTGCTTTGCCCACGAGTTGAGCTACTTCTGTTGCTGTGCATGGTTTTCCAGCGGAGTATAGGGCTATGAAAACTGTTTTTAACGAGTTGCGGAGTTGGATGGCTTTTTCAAGGATTTCACGGGGAAGTTCCGCCGTCATTTTTGTTTCACTGTTGAACAGTTTACGTTTTTAAAAATTTAAGCTTTTCGTTTTTAGTAGGTTGAACAGTAGAAAAGCCATGAGGATGAGGGCATGGTTGAGGGTGATTTGGTTTTGGCTCCGTCTATGAAGTTTATGGTGAAGGAGAAACTGTCAAGCTTGACGTATAGGTAGTAATAGTTTGATGGTTGGTAGTAGAGGTTTCCAAGGCTTTCAATTGTGCTGGCGTCAACGGTTGCGCTTAAGGCTACGAAGGCCTGTCCGTTGGGCGGTGCTGAGGAGCCTGAGCTTGAAAGGGGCATTGTAGTTGTAAATAGCATGTTGCCGTAGAAGTCTTGAATTTGCCATGTGGCGCTACCGCTTATGCTCCAGCTTAGGGCTTGCCCAGTGTAGCTTACTGTTACATAGAGTTCTAAGCGGACGGCTGTGACTATGTTCCAGTTTGTTGGGTCGTAGATAGTGTGGTGGGATTCTGCGGCTTCAGCGTAGACTGGTGTTAAAGTGGCGGTTATGGCGGCTCCAGCTTCAGTTTTTCCTAAAAAGTTGGGGATAACGAGTATTAGAAGAAAGAGTAGGATAACGGTTGCTGCGGCTGATTTTTCCATAGGGTTCGCCTAGTATATTGGAGCCCAGTTCCATGAGACGCTGACGCTGTTTATTTGTCCAGCTGCGTAGTATGTGAAGCTCCATGTGGCTGACGGGAGGGATGATGGAGATTTGCTTTGTGTTGAGTCGATGAAGTTTATGGTGAAGGTGAAGCTGGTTACCGCCACGTATAGGCGGTAGCTGGTTCCGCTTGTCCATCCCGTGTAGAGGCTTTCTATGGCTGATGCGTCGGATGTTGCGCTGGTGACTACGAAGGCTTGGTTGTTCGGCGGTGCTGAGGAGCCTGAGCCTGAAAGCGTCTGTGTTGTTGAGTAGAGGTCTGAGCCTGTGCTTGTCTGGATTTTCCATATGGATTGGCCAGTGCAACTCCAGCTTAGGGCTTGCCCAGTGTAGCTTACTGTTGCATACAGTTCCAGTCGAACTTGTCTGACAACTTTGCCTGCGCTTGGGTCGTAGATTACCATTGGGATGGGTTGAAGTTTTGTCGGGTAGAAAACGTTTGTTGAGCCGTCGGCGTATGTGATGATTAGGGCTGGGATAAGTTCGGGTGATGCGGCGCTAGATGGTGCAAGCCAACCTCTGTTGTAGGCTACTGCCGCCAGCACTATTATTACGGCGAATGCAATGGCGATTATGGTTGTTTTCTTCATTTATATCACCCGTATGTTGGGACGAAGTTCCATGATATTGATAGGCTGGTGAACTGTTCTGGAGCCTGGTGTTTGAACTGCCAGTCTAGGTCGGCTACTGTGGCGGATTTTGTTTGTGGGCCGCTGGGGAAGTTGAGGGTGTAGGTGAAGCCTGTTATGCGGTAGCGGAGGTAGTAGGTGCCACCGTCAACCCACCCTGAGTAGAGGCTTTCAACAGCGTCGGCTGAGGCTGTTGCGCTGGTAACTACGTATGGCTGGTTGTTTGGCGGTGCCGAGGAGCCTGACGCTGAGAGGGGTTGGCTGGTTTGGTATAGGACGTTTTTGCTGGAGTCTAAAATGTACCAGTAGAAGGTTCCGCTGCAGCTCCAGCCTGTGGGTTGTCCAGTATAGGATACGGTGGCGTAGAACTCGCATTTTATGCTGACTACTTTCTTGTTGGTTGACGGGTCTAATATGGTGTAGGTTAGGCCTGACGGTTTTAAGTTGGGAGGATACCATACTTGTGATGTGCCGTCGTCGTAGGTTATTGTTAATACTGGAATGACGGGGGATTGGGCTTGGGCTGTGGGCAGGTAAGCGTAGACTATGTAAGCTGCTATTAACGCTGCAACCAAAATTATTGTTATGGTTACTGCTTTTTTCATTTTTCAACCTTTTCAAATTTTATATTTGGCTAATAAAGGGGAGTTTCAAGTGGGGGTGGCGCCTGTTCTGAGGTATTCGAGGATGCAGACTTGGGCTCCTTTAGGGTCTGCCCTGTAGGCTTCGATGCATCGGACGGCTGCTTCCAAGTCTCTGGTGGCGTCTTTAAGGCGGGCAGTTATGGTTTCCAGTAATTCTGATAGTTGAGGCTCTAGCTTATCTTCAGCCATCGCTGTTCACCGCAGTAGGAGGGTTAAAGAGATATTGCGGCTATGCTTTCTTGTGGGCCTTCTCTATTTGGCATATGACCTTCTTTGGCAGGTAGCGGTTGCCCACGCGGACTACGCCTTTAATGCCCGCGCATGGTTTGCTGTATTCATTGATGGCTCTTTCAAGACCTTCTGCGACGCGTGAATTTATCGCTCGGACTTCTTCTATGCCTTCGGCGCCTTTCCACTTTACTGCGTGGCCGGGGATTCTCACAGACTCAAAGTCGTCGACGAAGGGTGTTGCTGTGAGCCTGTATGATGTGCTGTCTCTGATGGCTATGAGGTCTTCTGGTTTGAATGTCACTTTTATGCCATAGGCGGATATTTTGGGCGTCTGCCTAGTTAGGGGATTTGTTTTTGCCATACATATTTCACCTTATGTTCAATTTTTTAATTGCAGGTTGTAAATAAAAGGTTTACCAAAATGATTTTATGGTTAGCATTTTAAAGCGTTACTTGTGTATTTTTGAAGTGGTGAAATAATGTCGTTAGCAAAGGGGTGGACCGCGGACGGATGGTTTTACAGTGTATACTGGAATGCCCCGTGGTTTCAAGTTGAGTTTACAGATGGACGGAAGGAAATCTGGAGGTTGCTGACTGTTGAAGTTGTGCAGGAGCGCGATGTTTACGTTGTCATGGTTTCAGGTAGACCGCTTGAACCGCCGATTGAAGGGACTGATTTTCGAAACGTTTTAGTCACCTTCGCCAAGCGTCTTAGGAGAGATTTGGAGACTAAAGGCTCAGACATCATTCGAGGACAAAAGTTGAAGATTCTGCCGTATGGAGAAACTGAGCTGCTTTGGTGGCGGGCTACTTCACGGTTGCCAACGATTGCCGCGAAAATTTTGATGGAGGAAAGGGCTGAGGTTGTTGAGCGGGCTGAACGTGAAAGGGTCGAGCGAGCAGCGGTTGAAACTAGACATCGTTTAGGCTTAAGCAGTGAAGTAAGAAGGTATTTGAAAAGCCTGTTCTATCATTTTCTAAGCAGCGTTAATATTGAGCCGACAGCTAAAATCACGCGAGACCTTGAGTATGTTTTGAATAGTGTAGAGCACAGAGGTGCTATGGTGCCAAGCGAACAGGTTGAGGCTGAAGCTAAAAGGCAAATTGTGGAACTGTTTAGAAGAATTTACTATGAGAAAAAACTTAAACTTTAGGTTTTTTGAGTAGGTTAAGGGCGTCTTCTATGCCTTCATGGTCATCGGCTAGCACGGCTTTTTCAAGCATTTTAAATGCCTGCTCAATTTCTTCGTGCGGCTTTAATGGTGGCTTTTCAGGAGGCTTCGGCGCTTCTTTAGGCATTTTTGTTTTCTCCAGTTCTTGTTCAAGCGTTTTAATTTTTTCTTCAAGCATGGCTTTTTCGCGTGCTGTTTTCTCAAGTTTAGCTTCTAGGGCTGAGGTTTTGTTTAGAAGTTGAGTTTCCTTTTGGATGAGTTCTTCAGGAGGTGGTGGTGGCCATTCAGGTTTTTCGCCTAAGTGTTCAAGCTCTTCAACTGTTTTTTCAACTTCCCGCCGAAGTGAGGACAAGTAGTGGAGAAGCTGTTCTACGTATTCACTTGTAGGGCCACGCATCAGTTCTTCTTGTGCTTTTTGCAGGTAGCCGCCTTCTTTGGCGCGGAGTTCAAGCTTTTCTGGTGTGAGACGGTGTCCTATGGCTTCAGGGTGGTCTTTGTAGTATAGTTCTATGGCTTTTTCAAGGATTTCCTGTTTGGTTGGAAGCCTACGTCGCTTTTCTTTTTCCTCTTCTTTTTTCTCTTCTTCGGGGAAGAATCCGTTAGGCACTTTTCTTTAACTCCTTCTCTAATTTATCTATTTTTTCAAGAAGTTCCTTTGCCTTTTTAAGGGCTTTTTGCCGTAGTCTTTCAGCTTCCTCGTAGCTCACGCTTTCACCTCTAGAATTCTGTTAGCATGGCCTGCCGTTTAATTTTTTCTATTGGCCGAAACAGGAATAAGTCTTCTATTTCCCTAACGCTTTCTTTGTTAGGATTAAGCCATACGGCAAAACCCTTCCTCACCAAGTAGTATGAAAGCACAACTGGAAGCTTGGCTATATCGTTTTCTTTGTATGGTCCATAGTTTTTGAAGTCCTCTTCTGACCTGATTTTAGGCACGGGTTTAATGAATTTAACCCATTCGTATTCTACGGGTTTTATAATTGACTTCGGCTTCAATATGTCTGTCTGCCACCATGCTAGTTGCGGTTCAATTTTGAGGCGTTCAAGGATTTGCATGCGAATAGCCTCTGGTGTGCCGTAGACTGGTTCGCCAAGTATTTGGGAGGTTACAACTTTTGTCGTCTCTCCAAAGACTCTGTTCGGGTAATAGCGTGTAACGATAAAGACTGCTGAACGTCTGCATATTATTTTTTCGCGTCTAAGTTTTGAAAGGATGGGTTCCACAGCGTCTGGACTTGCGTCTGGAAAGCCGGTTGCTTTTAAGAATCCAGTGATGACTGTTTTAGTTCCGCCGCCATGTGCTATGAGAAAAGCTAGCACCGCATTGGTGAGCGATGCCTGATTTGATGCACGGGCTATTTGCATAAGTTTATCGTACAGATTGACTTCAACCCAAGGTATCTCTACGCTTATCTGTTCAGGCTCCTTTCGGATTTTTATTAGGACGGGGCCTAGGTAGAAACGGGTTGATAAAACTAGTGTTGGAGCTTCGCGGCTCATACATGTAACCTCTAGAATTCTGTTAGTGTGGCTTGGCGCCTTAATTTTTCTATAGACATGAACTTGAACATTTCTTCAGCCCGCTTTACTGTTTCTTTTTCTGGGTTCAGCCATTCTGCGTAGCCTTGGCGGGTTAGGAAGTAGGCTAGGGCTAGGGGAAGTTTAGCTGTTTCGTCTGGCGTGTATGGGCCGTAATATTTGAAGTCTTCTTCTGCTCGCAGTTTCGGGATGGGTTTTACGATTTTTATCCATTCGTATTCTACTGGTTTTTTGATGGCTGTAAGGGTTGGAGGTGGAGGTTTCAGCATTTCAGTTGTCCACCATGCAAGGTAGGGTTCGATTTTGAGGCGTTCAAGGATGCGTGTGCGGGTGGCTTCTGATATGCCGTAGACTGGTTCGCCGAGGATTTCGGATGTCCATCTGCGGACGCCTGTGCCGAATGGCGGCAGCGGTTTTCTTATGAACCGGATTTCTCGGCGGTATTTGTAGAGGATGCCTTCTCGCGTCAGTCTTGATATGGCTTCGCCTACGCTTGTCCTGTCGGTTTTGAAGCCTGAGGCTGTTAGGAAGCCTGTAGCTGTTGTGGCTGTTCCGCCTGTTGTGGCGAGCATGTAGGCTAATATTGCGTTTTCAAGCGTGTCTTGCCCTGCGGCTTTAGCTGGTTTCATTAGTTTGTCGAAGGTTTCAACTTCTGGTTTGGCGTATAGGATGTTTAGTTGTTCTGTTCCTTTGCGGATTGATATGGCTATTGTGTTGTCTGGAAAACGTTTAGCTGCTACCAGTTCGGTTGGGGCTTCTTTGGCGGTTGGCGGAAGTTTTTCTTTAAGTTTTGCTTTGCGTTCCTCTTTTGATGGGGGCGGTGGCGGCCAAGGTCTTACAGCCTTTATGTTTTCAGGTTGAACGGTGAACTTGTGGAATTTTCCTTTTATTGGGTATGGACATTCAATTGTTTTTCCAACAAGTCTTTTTTCAGCTTCTTCAGCGTTTTTAGCGTCAATAACCATTGAGAAAACTTTAACTGTTTCGTGTGTTCCAACGGAGGGCTCAGCTATGAGCCACCTTTTTCCAACTGGCTTAAATGGACATTCAATAAGAACTTCCCACTTGCCCAAGCCTACTTCCCAAAAAGAGATAGGTACGAATATATGTAAAAGTTTAACCGTAGAAAAATTAGGGTTCAGCTATTTCGAGAGTAGTTCTCTAAGTTTTTCCGTTTCCTTCATTAAAAGCACGCAGACGCGGTTGTCAACCGACGCCATGGACATCGGCCTAAAATTTTGCTGCGTCAACTCCTTGACTCTGCTCTCAACCTCATGGTCGTATCCGCAAACTACTATGATGCCTGCTTCGCATTGTTTAGCGAGTTCGGCAAGCCGTTTGGCAGTGTCCGAAACGTCTACATTTAAAGTGTACATAGCCATCCACACGCTTTATGAAAGCCTATGCTTATAAGTTTTACTCATGAAACAAAAAAGTTAGAGCTTTACTTTGATAGCAATTCTCGGAGTTTTTCAAAAGTTTCTTCTTCCACTTTCTTTGCTGGATCTCGGTCGCGCTTTTCAGAAAGTAAGGAGCATAAAGTTTCAGCACGCCCTACGAAACGATAAAAGAAGTAGGCATTTAATCGGAAACTTTCAGCGTTCCTTTTTCCTATGTCACGAGCCATAAACTCGCCGAACGGTTTAGCAAGTTCAGCTAGCTTCTTTGAAGCGTCTACGAAAATTTCCTCTTCTTTGGAGAGTGGCATGGCAACCATAGTTTATTGGGCATAGGGGAACGTTTAAACTTAACCGTAAAAAAGTTAGGGAAGATTTTAAAAAGGTGCGCCCAATACAATACTCATGGGTCTAGATGGAAAGAAAGATTGAGCCGCTGAGACGGCTGAGTAATGTGGTGAATTTAGTCTATTATCCCGATGACGAACTAGCTGAAGTTTACTCTGAGATAAGGAAAGGAGAAGAGACTTCGTTAGAAAAGTTATCTGACATAAGAGAGATTGAATTTTTGGCTAGTGGAGAGCCATATGTGGACGCGCTTAAGAATTATGTCGCTGTCTCATTCACACCTCCAGCCGAATGCGTGGTAGAAAAAGAAATATTCGGTTATAGGCTAGTGTGTGCTGTTCCGAAATCCAATTTTGAAAAAATAGAGAGACTTTATACGCTAAAGCGCTAAGTTAGGGTTTTGTGAGGTGTTGGTAGACTAGTTGTTTTATGTGTTCTGGAGCGTTTTGTATTAGGGGGCATCCTTTAACTATTATTTTCTGGTTTTTCTCGAGGACAACTGGCTTGCATAGGGATGGGCATTCTTTGGGGTAGTATGGGCATGCAAGTATTGTTATTGGGTTTGTGAATATGAAGAAGCTTCCGTTGTAGCATACTGTTGTTTTGGGAAGTTGGAAAAGGGTTATTTTCCTCTTGTTTTTCTTGCTTTCAACTTTTTCTAGGAGGCCTTTTTCGGCTAGTTTGTATAGGCGGTAGCGGAAAACTCCGTCAAGCGTGTTGCGTTCTGAAGGCGTTTTAGCGTATTTTTTAGCTAGTTCCCATGTGGAGGTTTGGCGTTTCTGCTGTGTTGCTTCAGCTACAGCGTATAGGAGTTCTGTGTCTAAGGCGTCGATGGAGGCCAAGACTGTTCAGCTTTGCTGCAGTTTTTCAGCTGAGGTTTTGCCTGTTAAGGGTGTTCCAAGCTGGGCTAGGGTTGCAGCTAGCATGGCGCAGGCGTTTTCGTCGCCTAGTGTTTTCCATTCGCCTGTGGCTTTGTCTTGGATTAGGTGGCAGACTTTTTGGGCGTTGCCTATTTGGATTACTCCCTTGTAGCCGGGGCCGAAGTCTGTTTCAATTTGCTGGACAAGCAGGAGGTCTTTACTTCCTTTTAATTTGGCTATCAAGCTCATAATGGTCACCTTCTATGTTGAACGAATCTTCCTTAAAAAATTTGCGGTTGAAACATGAAGCATTCTGCATTTAGCCCTATTTTGCAGCCTCCACAGTAACGGTTATTCTGGCATTTTTGACATTTGCCCGTGAAAGTGTTGGTTATTGTTTTTCTTGTTTGGGCTAGTTTTTCAGGTATGTTTCCGTCTAGGATGCTGCATATTTTCATGTTTAGGAATGGGCATGGGTGGATGTTGCCTTCTGGGTCTACGCGTATGACTTGTTGTGCTGCCGTGCATAAGGCGTCTTCTTTGAGGGTTTGCTGAGTTCTAGTTTTTAAGTAAAAGTTTACTGGGGGGGAGTCTATTACGGCTTTGTCGGCGTAGCTGTTTTCGAAGATGTAGATGAGGAGCTTCTGTAGCTGTTCGGGTGAGGGGGTAAGGTTCGGGTTTTCCGTTTTTGCAGGGACTATTGTTATTTCTTTTTCGTGTTGGATTGCTTGTTGGATTAGTTTTGTTGTGTCGTCTAAGTTGTCTTTTAGGAGTGTTGTGCGGATGTTTGCTATTTCCGCTATTGCCGTGTAGTTTTTCCATAAGCCTTTGGCTTTTCGCCATTTGTCCTGTTTAGGCCCGTAGTAGTCTAGGCTTATCCAGATTTTGGCTGTGGATGAGGCTTCCTTTAGCAGTTTAGGGTTGAAGCCGTTGGAGATGACGGCTGTCTTGAACATTCTGCTTGCGTATTTGACTATTTCTAGAAATTGTGGGTGGCATGTTGGTTCTCCGCCGCTTAAAACAATGTTTTCAACGCCTAGTTTCTCCTTTAAAATCATCAGGTCAATGGCGAAGTCGCAGAAGTCCCTTTGAACAGGAAAATCGTGGCGCAAACGGGATGGAACATGGCAGTGTGGACAGTTGGCGGGGCAAAAAGTGGTTAACTCGTAATAGGCAGTGTTCAAAAAGACCGCCTAACATGGCTTTCCGCAAGGGTCCGACATCCATCTTTTTGCAATATCTGTGGGGATGGCTATTTTTTCAAGTTTAGTCTTTAATGTTTGAGTGTTTTCTGTTTGTTCTGTTTGGTTTTCGTTTTTAGCGTTTTTTCCCTGTTTGAGCTTGTAGAGGCTGGATAGGCTCATCTTTATTCCGTCCTGATTATTGAGGTGGAGATTTTACGGGTTAGCGTATACATCATTGTTTGTGGGTTATAGGTTAATATTCCTTTCCATGTTAGTTGTTCGAGTCTTTTTCTTATTTTGTCAGCGAGCTTGCGTGTGTATTTAAGCCAGCCTGTTCCTGTTGGCGGAGGCATGGTTAGGGCGTTTATTATGTCTGTTTCGGATGCTCCTGGCTTGATTTTCATGATTTTTTCGGTTACTGCGAGTATTAGGGTTTCAAGGATGTCTGCTCCGTAGGGGATTAATGCTCCTTCTATTTCCAGTTTTTCAGGCATTTCTGTTATTGGTTTGCGGTTTAGTTCTGCTTCTAGTTTGGTGTCGTAGAGGTTTGTGAGGGCTACTGGAATGTGGGGTGTTCCGTTTTGGGTTAGGATTTCTGCTTGTGCCTTGTTGATGTATTCTGATTTTTCCAGTTTTTCAATTTCCATTCTTGCGTCTGGGTAGAGGCGGATAACCGCGTTTTTTGCTAGCCAGTAGGTTTTAGTCGGGTTTGACGCTATGCTGTATGGGTCCCACATTTCTGTCACTGCCTCTGGAAGGTAGACTAGCCCGTATTTGTTGAAGATTTCCTTTTCTTTTTTGGCGAGTTTCCGTGTTAAAGTTTGAAGAGCCCCCACCCTTTAGTCACCTCCCACCGCCAGAGGCAAGCTTACCGTCCGTGTCACCATCATCCTGTTCATCTGCTTGCCGTTCCCTGGTTGCGCGTGGGTTTGGCGAGGCAGGCAGGTTTCGCCTTCAGCTAGAGAACGCATGTCCCTAGCTGAACGCTCCCCTGTCATCCGCTTGGCAGCGTCGTCGAGGAGCTGTCTGAAACGTTTAGCCAAGTTCATAGCAGCATTTGCATCAGCATTATACTGCCTTCCACAGTTTTGGCATTTAAATGTTAAACCTTCTCTGATACCCTTCGAACCACAGCAATGGCAATAAAGGCTTGTATAAGCTGGATTCACATAAGCGACTGGTATTCCTTCCCATTTAGCTTTATACTCAATCATCTGCTGAAGTTTTTTCCTAGCCCAATTTCCTAGTAAAAAGTTGAACCTTTTATTCCATGAGTTGTTTTTGAAATGTCCAAGCTTCTCTATGACTATTATGGGCTTTGGAAACTGCTTTGCATATTCAACTATTCTCTTGCTTACAGTGTGTAGAATTTCACGTTGTCTTCTTGTTAAATGTTCGTATTCTTTAACTCGTGTTATTTTGCGTTTTCTATCACATAAATGACGCCACTCACCACCCTTAAAGAAAACTGGATTTGTAAATTTTCCATCCTCTGTTAAGGCTGATGCAACAGCTATGTAGTTTATCCCTATATCCACACCCATGATTGTCCTGCATATTTCCAACGGTATAAGGAATACTTCCTTCTCTAAAATTAAGTTTAGGAAAAGTTTACCGTCCCTTTCAATGAGTCTTGCTCCTTTAGGTGTAGCTTCCAACATAAGCTTTAGCTGTTTCCCGGATGGAAAAACCAATAGCTTCAAACGTGTCCTCGGCTTATAGATTATGTTTAGCTGGTTGTCTACAATTTTAAAGTCTATCTTTCTTAGTAATGGTTTTGGATTTAATTTTTTAGGATAGTTATGAGTTTTAAGAACTGTCTTCATGAATTTTCTAGCGTCATAAATCGCATTTGCATCAATTTGTGAATTATATTCTGCATGGACACTCCTAAGTTTCCTATATGAACACCCCGCATAAGCTAATTTGAAGGCATTAGAATAAACTTCGAAGAGTAATCTCATGTATGCTTCGGGACTCATTTCTTGAAGTGCCATTTTGTTTTCTCCTCTCGGGTTTCTCCTATTTGTTTAGCTAGGTTTATGGCTATGATGAGGCGGGGTAGGAAGTCAACGTCGCCTTTAACTATGAACTGGTCGTTTACGAGGACTGTTGGAACCTGTGGCGGCTGTCCCTTTAATAATGCTTCAAGCATGTGGGTGGCTTCAGCGCTTTGGTCAGCGTCTATTTTAATCAGGTTGATTTCAGGATGCTCTCGAATGTAGCTGTAAAAACTGGGTTCAATCGCTTTACAGTTGTGAACTAGGATATTATTAGCAAGGTATACACTGTCCTCAGTTTCTAAGTTGTAAACATGACCGTGATAGTCTAATTTTTTAACGGATAAAACGGGCGATATATAATAATTCTTGCGCTTTTTACACCTCAACTTTTTTGAGTCATAAGTATTCATATTGAGATACATTTCATATACTGTGTGCTGATTTATCGTTCGCCCTTCGATTGTACCCTTTGGCTTCGGTTGATGAACCTGGATAGTGGTAAGAAAACAGCCAAGGCGTGTGGATAACAGTTGAAGTTGCAAAGCTAATTTCATGGACGTAGTGCTCATTCGTGCGTATTTTCCAACTACATATCCATCACCGTCAATAAAGCCTCGGAGAAAATACCGAGCAAGTTTGCTGCTTTTATGATAAAGAATGAAGTTGGGAATTTTTTTATTCCTTGCCCCGCTACCACACCAGCTTGGTAATGCTCTGCTTAACACCCTGGATGGAATTTGCACTATAACTTCTGTTTTCTGGTATTGGATGTAAGGCTTATAACCCATGTTCTGAATGATAAAGCAAAGCTTTCGAATTAATTTTACCTCATGTTTACCTAAACAAAAACGAACTTTCCCTTTGCTTGGACAACCGTCAGCAACGTAAAATCCCAGTAACCAGGCTGTTTTAGGGTTCAGTGGGAAAACCGTAGGTTTTCTTTTTGCTTTCAAGGTTTGAAGTCCTTTTTCGGTCGTAAACTCAGAAAGTGAAACACACTTAGGTTCAAACGTGGCTCTAAGTTTAGGGATAACTAGATAATCTCCTTTTTCTCCACTATGTTTTGGTACAAGCTGACAAGCCTGTTTCCAATATGGGTGCGTGTAAACTATATGCCCGCTACCTTTCTTAGGTATCCCCGTCACAACTAAAACTGGATGCTCAGGAGTTATGGTGAACGGGATTATCCCCGTCGCTTTTACTTGGATAATTTCTCCGTCATAGAACCGTTTGTATGTTCGGATAACTTTAGTCATTTTTCCGAAACCGACGACGCTCTCACCATCTGAGTAGTGTGAAATTGGTTTGAAGTCACCAGGTATTATTGTATCAGGAGTTAAACAATGTCCGCAGGAGTCTGAACGAAAATAAACTAGGGTGATTTCTGGTTTTGGGGTTGTGGCCAGCAAGTCTATGAGTTGTGCTTGGCGTTGTCCAAGTTTTTCTGCAAGTTCCAGTTTGGCTTCCGTCATGCTGGAACCACCTGCCCGCTTTTTCTTTTGAAAAGCTTTTTGATTCTGGCTAGGAGTCCATGTTCTTCAGGGGCTATTTCTTCTGTTTCTTCGTATTTTGGTATTGTTGGGGCTATTTCGCTTAGTTTTAGAGGTGTTGGTGGCGGTTTAAGCTTCGGTATTTCTCGTAGGTTTTTCATTACTCTGCGGGAGAATTCCAAGTCTGCTAGGGCGCGGTTTTGGCGAAGCTGGTCTAGGATTAAGGCGAGTTGAAGGGCTTTTCCCAAGTCTGTTTCAGGTAGGCTATCCGAGCTCTTCTTCTCCAAGGGTTTCCTCCTCCATTTTCATGGTTGGTCTTGGAGCTTCTGTTTTTAGGATTCTGGCTAGTTCTTCAACTATTTCTGGCGGCGCGCGTCTCTGCTCCAGTATACTTGTTATTTCAGTCATGAGTTTTTCGTAGCCGCTTATAACTTGGTCTTTTGCCTGTAGCTGTTGTTGTAGGAGTTGGGTGGCTGTTTCAAGTTTTTGTTTTTCGCTTCTTAAGGCTTCCATGTTTTTGAGGGCTGTGTCCATGTATTTATTCATGAAGCTTAGGGTTTCAGCCATTCGGCTTTCTTCTCTTTTGGCTGTTTGGAAGCTGTTCCATCTCATGCCAAGTTCCTCTTCCACTTCGTTGAGCAGTTTACCCATTGACATCATGTCGAATATTTGACGTTTAATCTGATATTGGAGGAAGGGTAGGCTTTCGCTTTTGAGGATTACCTGTTCTCTTGTAAGGAGGAGGTAGTCTGTCAACGTTTTAATTCGCTCTTCAAGTTCCCTGAGCTTTTGAGCGACATCCACACTGTTTCCATTATTGTCCATATTTTTCCCATCCTGTATCTGTTTTGAATTGTCCGTAAAGATCTAGTGGGAATGGGCCGAGGATTGTTGCTGCTAGGATTATGGCGGCTTTGGCGTTGGTTACTTCCCATCTGTTGGCTATGAGTTGGTCTAATGTTTGCTGTTTCGCTGTTAACAGCATGTAGGGTTTAGCCATTGACGGGATTTTAACGTGTTTTCCTGTTTTTTTAGGCGGTTTAGATAGGGCTGTAATAGCCCAATTACCATCGGGTAACAGTTGAGCCGTGTAGAAGTATAGAGTGTCGCCTTTGAAGTATAGGTAGTCGGCTAGTTTGCGGGCGGTTTCTTGGGAAAGTTTACTGAGAAGTTTTAATGTTGGGTTTAAGTCTATTAGCCTTTCAATTTCAGCAGATTTGTCTATTACTGGGATAGAACCCACGTAATATATGGGTCTGCCTGTAGGCTGGTTTTCTGGGTCTAGTAGCCAGAGTTTTTCTGGAAGCATAGCTCTTATTTTTGTTTCGGCTGTGCGTTCAATGTCTTTTCTCAGTTCTTTGCGCTCGTGGTCTGCTAGGGCTAGGGTGAGCCTTTCATTCTCTTTCTGGAGCCGCTTAAGTTCTGTTTCGGTTAGGGCTACTCTGCGTTCTGGCGGTGCCGTGGCTGGTATTGGCATGGCGGCGAAGACTGGTTTGGCTACTTTCCTCTTTTTGCTGATGTAGTATGCTGCCCATATTGCCCATGCGCCTACCAGAAGGGTGGCTATTAATAGGCGGTTTTCAGCGAGGAAGTTTATGAGTTCAGACCCGTCCATTTTAGGTCACCACGTATATGGTGAAGTAGCCTGTTATGGACTGTTCTGCCATGACTGCGTTTACTGGCTGCCATAGGATTTGCACTGTTGCAGTCATGTATAGGGTGATTGTGTCTCCGGGTTGGACGTTGTATATTGATAGGGGGAATATTCCTGCTGGGATTTCTACGGTTTGTATGCCTTTTAGCAGGTATACTTGCTGGTATGGTATCCAGTTGTATTGTATTGTGGCGTTTGGGTTTGTGGACGTGTGGGTTACGGTGAAGTTGGCGATGAGGAGGGCTGGCGCGAAGATTTCTGTTAGGTTTGTGACTGTGAGGAAGCCTGTTAGGAAGGTGACTGTGTTTGGTTTAACGTATTTGACTGGGGGTGTAGGTGTAAACTGTAAGGCTATTGTTGCTCTGGGCGTGGTGGCTTGAACTTGTTGAAGGGTGGCGTTTAAGTATTGGCTTTGCTGGTAGTATTGGATGTAGCTTGTGGATGCTGTGGAAAGTTCAGCGTAAAGGTAGAAGATGAAGCCTGCGCTGAGAAGCAGAAGCATGATAAGCACTACTGCGATTAAGGCGCTTTTTCGGTTAGGCAAAGACAAGTTTCACCTCTTCTTCGCTTTTAACTTCTGCTTTAACTGGAAGTTTTGTTGTAAGCCGAGGCGTCCACTTGTAGGGTGCAATCATCGTCCAGAAGTTTCTTTCAAGCTTCCAGAGCGCCTTCTGTTGACATTTTTCGCATACGAGAACGGCGATATTGGATTTAACGAAGTCAACCGCTTCTATAAAAGTTGAGCCGCCACAGAGGGGACATGTTCTTCCATGTAGGGTTTTCATGGCTTGTTCGGCTAGTTCTGCTTTTTCTTCAAGTTGTTTTGCTGGGGGTTTGGCGAGTAAGCCGTGATGTTTGAGGGTTGCGTAGGTTGCGGCTATTACGG
>Ga0078972_1005431_pt1 | contig 32365 bp, 35 predicted proteins | sample YelNatPaOPGAMG01_FD_67568 | JGI IMG/M metagenome (GOLD analysis project Ga0078972, IMG submission 67568) | Hot spring thermophilic microbial communities from Obsidian Pool, Yellowstone National Park, USA - OP-RAMG-01 (SPADES assembly) (version 2) | ecosystem: Environmental > Aquatic > Thermal...
CGCTATCAACCGAGTCCGCGCCATCCCCTGACCCACGGGCACCCTGTCCAATCGACCCAAAGGAAGGAGCAGCCAACCCGGGACCAAGGAACCCGGCGTCACCGCACGACACGCGGCGGCGGCGCCTACCCAGAAACCGGAAATCAAGCTCAACTCGTGACCTCAACAGCCACCACGGGAAAACTCGGGCTACCGTGAAATTTTGAGGTAAGTTGAGGTATTTGACTGCTCGCTCACCTTGTGTATCTTCGCACAGCCCGGCCGGCTCGCGTGACTGGAGCATCTCGGCATCTATGCGGGCGTCGTTGAGCGTACTGCGATCGATATGCTGCCGAACGAGTTGATTGTTGAACCGATATGCGAGGAACGCGGCCGCGCAACGATGCTGCCATAGCCGTGCTGATAAATTGTCGGGATTGATCTTCGGTCGGCTGCAATGATCTCGGAAGGGGTAGCGGCGCAATGATCTTCGAAGCGATAGGCGATGCGCATGGGAGGCGTTTCGGCGGCTCGCTCTGCATCGGGTTCGGGATGACGGTTTACCGGTGTACGTGCACCGTGGCCCCAACGATGATGCAGCGAACGCGGTGCCGGTGAACGGAAAAGGTATTGAGGCAGCCCCGAGGCGACCGCTCGTCTCGGTCTGTGTACCGATGTACAATAACGCCAATACTATTGGGCGTTGCCTGGGGAGCATTCTCGACCAGAGCGGCGTCAACTTTGAGATCGTTGTAGTTGACGACGATTCCTCGGATGACAGTGTTGCAATCGCCGAGACGATGCTCAGGCCAAGAGATCGATTGATGAGGAATCGTCCGCGGCTCGGCCTCAACCAAAATCACAACAGATGCCTAGAATTGGCACGCGGCGACTTGATCCAGATGGTCCACGGCGACGACTGGTTGCTTCCAGGGGCCTTACTGACACTCGCACAGTGCTTTGAAGAACCAACCGTCGGGCTGGCATTCGCGCCCCGACATGTAGTCGGCGATGACGAAAGCTTCAAACGTCGATACGGTCGCCTGCATGCACACTTCAGAAAACTTCAAGCGGTTAACGACGGCCGGTCGCTCGCCCTTCAGTTGGCTGTGCGAGGGGCAAAGAGTAATTGGATAGGCGAGCCGACGTGTGTGATGTTTCGACGCGAGTTGGCATTGCATGCGGGGGGCTTTCGTGACGATATCTATCAACTCGTAGACCTTGATCTCTGGTTGCGATTGATGCTGCGATCGGTGGTTCGCTTTGTGCCCCACGAACTATCAGTGCGCAGCCACACGGTCGGCACAGCATCAACAGGCAATGTCGCAACAAGACGTTACTGGCTCGACCAGCTACGCATTCTCACCTCGCTGATTGTTGATCCGGCTTCGCCCCCTGCCGTTCGAATCGTCGCAGGGCTTTGGTGGTTGCCGAGTTGGCTCGGACTGCCGCTGGAAGCTGCCGTGTTCGGGCCGCAGCGGTGGTGGCGGCTGAAGACCATAGCGTTGGCTCCTTCCCGCGAGTTCACCCATGCCAGGCGGTTATTTCGGGGCTTCGCCGCAGGAGCGCTTGACGGCGCGAGCTGAACGTCGCTCAGGCCACAGCGGCCCTAGCTATAGCTAGAGGTTACCTACTCCTTCGAACAAGAGCATAATGCCCAAGATCGCGAGCGAAGCTTGGAAGAGCTGCTGGCGATGGGCCCAGACCCAGTTATGCAGCTGCTGCATGATCGCTTGAGTCTGCTCCGGTTTGACGAGGTAGCCGACCAATGGAATCTCGATGACTGCGAGGACCACAAAGGTGAACGCAACGAAGGCGCCAATCTGTGTGCCTACCGATGCCTCCGAGGCCATGATGACGGTAAGCACCACGGGGAGCTCAGCAGGTGGCATCACTGACCCGAGGCCGGCCACGAATGCCGGCCAAACGAAGCCGGTTCCGAGCATGTCACGCGCCCGGTTCGATAACCGCGCAAAGGCCGTCGGCGGCTGTGCCTCGGTTGCCAGTGCCAGCGTGCCTTAGGGTTGCACAGCGACTGGCGCTGCCTGACGCGCTTCCAGGACAGCCGCGGAAGCCAGGACAAGGACGCCTATGGCGATTTCGTTGCGTGGGGTCATGACGCTGTCGATTGCCGAGGTTACGTTGTGCATCACAGCCAGAGTGATGTCCCGCAATCCGATCAGCACCGCGATCGCAAGGCCGATCCCTGCGGCCATACCGCCTACCCAAAAGGCAAGAAGGTTCGGTATCGGCCTTGGCCGAGACATCAAGACGACAGCCATCCCCATACGTAAGGGGTCCGTGGCCGCCCCGAGTGCCAACAAAAGCACGATGACCCACATGCAGGGGACGCTACCGTGGAGCAGCGGCTCGCGTAGCGGTACGTATGAAAATGACGGAAAATTTGACCGGTGAAGCGCGGTAGGCGAGCGCTGCTCGCCTACGAACCGTCGACCGTTTGCCCAGGTAGGGGGCGTATGTGTCAGGTGCCCTCTGGGAAGTTGGGCCTGGTGTACAGTCGGCGCGTGGCCGCGCTGATCACGGTTCCAGTGTATGGACAGCATGAGTACACCCACGCCTTGGTGTGCGACCTGGAGCGTGAGGGGGCGGACTACCTGATCGTTGACAACCGAGGGGACTATCCGCGGGTGAGCAACGAACGTGTCATTACGCCTGGCCGGAACTTGGGCTGGGGTGGCGCCAGCGATCTCGGATTCCGCGTCGCGTTCGCGGAAGGTTACTCACATGCCATGACCCTCAACAACGACACCCGCATTTCCAAGGGCTTCGTTGCTGGATTGCTCGACCCCCGCTTACCTGACGACGCGGGCATTGTTGGACCGATGTTCGACCACGGCTACCCATGTGCGGAAGTTACCGAAGCGGTAGAGGCTGCTGACTATATTCCGCGGCCGCTGTATCGTGCCGTGCCCGCTGTAGAGGGAACGGCATTTGTGTTGTCCCGGGATTGCTGGTTGGGTATCGGAGGCATGGATCTACGTACCTTCGGCCGCTTCGGCTGGGGCATTGATCTCGATCTTGTGTTGCGTGCCCGGAACACCGGATACGGTTGCTACACGACCGAAATGGCTTACATCAATCACTTCGGACGAGGGACCGTTAAGAGCACTTTTGGAAGACGTCGCTATGAGTTGGCGGCGAATCTTGCGATGGTCCGCGGGTTGCGGAAGGTGCACGGCCGTCACTGGCGCAAAAACTTCCCGCCGGGAACTTTGGCGCAGCCGGTGTGGCGAAATAGTGAGTTAGTCTACACAGTTCATCAGTTAGAGCGCTGAAGTCACATGGTTGGCGGTACCAGTTTGTACGGTCGTCGATGCCGACGGTTGCTGGCCGATCTAAGCGCGACTAATTCGGCTCTTCAATCTTAATGGGGCAGTTGTGATTTAGCTCTCATAGAGCGTGTCGTTGCATGGGGAGGCCCTTGGTCTTCCGAAGTCTGAAAGTTGCGAAACATTCGGACGGAAGAAGGAGCCAAGGGCCGTGTCTGACGGTACGACATTGTTGTTCGGGTTGCCAGGTGTAGGGGTTGAGCGTGTCGAGCGGCTCGCCGACGGGACCCGGGTGGTGCAGGTGGCCACCGCCGACGAAGCGGCGGCGGCGTGCCCGGATTGTGGGGTGGTGTCCACGTCGGTGAAGGCCCGGGTGAGTACCTCGCCGCGCGATATCCCCTACGGGGAGGATCGAATCGTGTTGCGGTGGGCCAAGACCCGCTGGCGGTGTCGGGAGGACTACTGCGAGCGGTCCTCGTTAACCGAGGCCATTGCGCAGGTGCCGGCGCGGGCTCGGACCACGACGCGGTTGCGGACCGCGATCGGTGCGGCGATCGGGGATGCGGCCCGCTCAGTGGCCGAGGTCGCTGGCGCCCACTCGGTGTCGTGGCCGACCGCGCACCGGGCGTTCGTCGCCCACGCCGAGGCGCTGCTGGCCGAACCCGATCCGGTCCGGGTGCTCGGTATCGACGAGACCCGGCGCGGCAAGCCCCGCTGGGAGCAGTGCGCGGTGACGGGGCGCTGGGTGCGGGTCGACCCGTGGGACACCGGGTTCGTCGACCTGGCCGGCGCTCAGGGCCTGTTGGGGCAGCGCGAGGGCCGCACCGGGGCCGCCGTGATCGATTGGCTGCGCGAGCGCAGCGAGGAGTTCCGGGCCGGTGTGCAATTCGTGGCGATCGACCCGGCCGCGGTGTACGCCGCAGCGATCCGCACACCTGGGCTGTTACCGAACGCCACCCTGGTGGTCGATCACTTCCACCTGGTGGCGTTAGCCAACGACGCGCTGACCAAGGTGCGCCCCCGGGTGACCTGGGACTTGCGGGATCGCCGCGGCCGCAAACTCGATCCCGAATGGGCCAACCGGCGCCGGCTGCTACGGGCGCGAGAACGACTGTCGGACAAGAGTTTCGCCACGATGTGGAACGCCATCGTCGACGAAGACAGCAGTGGGCAGATCCTGTCGGCGTGGATCGCCAAAGAAGAACTACGCACCCTGTGCTCCACCGTGCGGGTCGGCGGCGATGCGCACCTGACCCGTCACCGGCTGCACCGATTCCTGTCCTGGTGCATCGACTCCCAGATCCCTGAACTGCTCACCCTGGCCGCCACAATCGACACTTGGTGGCCCGAGATCAACGCCTTCATCACCACCGGCATCACCAACGCGGCCACCGAGGGCTACAACCGCCTCGTCAAACAGGTCAAACGCGCCGCCTGCGGCTTCCGCAACCCCACCAACTCGGCCCGCCGGATACGCTTCCACTGCACCCGCAAACAGCGGGCCGCAACCCGGACTTGCAGCTGATTGCCCGGTCAAAATCGAAGAGCCCTCAAACCTGGGGAATTACCTGACTGCTGACACCCATCGACAGTCGGTAAAACGACGGCTCGCTCCGTCATCGTCGACGACGTCCTAGAGATAACCCAACCTCGACAACGTGGCCAACCGACGATCGCACACCCGTCGTGGACGTCAACGGCAGGCGCTCGGCTCCTAGAGATATCGATTCCCCTAGGCTCCACGGGTCATGCGCCCGGCGTGACACTTCGCACGTCACGCCGGGCTTCGCTCCAGCAGCACCGATGTTGATTCCGTCCCGTTGACCAACGTGACAGCGCACGTGATTCGCACGCGACGGTTCGTCTGACGCCAACGCCGGCGTCATTGGACGGCTTTTCAAGGTTGCCGCGCCAACCGTGAAATCACGAACCTGGATTAAATGGTCGGTGAATGGCTTCCGAGCATCCTGTTCCGGCGGCGGGAGAGCCTGCGGTTGGCCGTGCTGTGAGGCCCGGCCGCGCCGCTATGGACGCGGCTGCACGTCGACGCTGGGTGGCCGCGGGGACGGTTCCTCGGGCCGCTGACGCGCCGAGCGCCGCACGACGCCGAATGCCACCGCCCCGCCGGCCAGCACGGTCACGGCGGCGCCCGCGATCAACAACGGCCGTCTACCGCGGCGGCGCTGCGCCCGTCGTGCGTCCCGCAACGCCTGGGGAAGGTTGGCGACGACTTCCTGCGCGGCGGCCAGTTCCTGGCCGATCGCCTCCTGGGCGGCCGCCACGTCCCGGGCCAGCCGGCCCTCGCGGTAACGGCGGCGCAGCCCGGCCGCGGAGGCTGCCGCCGCGTCGACGCCCAGCCCCACCAGCCCTCGGGTGACGTACACCGGCCCCACCACCGAGTAGGTCAGGCCCCGGGCCAGTCGCTCCCGGGGGGTCAGCCGGACTTCCGCGTTCTCTTTCATCTGCCGCCTTTCTGCGCCCGTCGTGCCAGCCGGTCATGGAACCCGCTGGAAAAGTTAGCCGAGAGGCCGTCGTGGACCTCCACAGACTGCCACCAAAGGGGTGCCGGCGGGACCTCCGATACAGAACTGCCCGGCCGCGGTGGCACCGGCTGCGGGCAGCCCCACGGCTGATGGCAGACTTGGCGGTCGTGACCAACAGCCCCATTCAGACTGCCACTGCCACGCTGCACACCAACCGCGGCGACATCAAGATCGCCCTGTTCGGCAACCACGCCCCCAAGACCGTCGCCAACTTCGTCGGCCTGGCGCAGGGCACCAAGGAATACTCGACCCAGAACGCGTCGGGGGGTTCGTCGGGCCCGTTCTACGACGGCACGGTGTTCCACCGGGTGATTCGCGGTTTCATGATCCAGGGCGGCGACCCGACCGGTACCGGCCGCGGCGGTCCGGGCTACAAGTTCGCCGACGAGTTCCACCCCGAGCTGCAATTCGACCGGCCCTACCTGCTGGCGATGGCCAATGCGGGCCCGGGGACCAATGGTTCGCAGTTCTTCATCACCGTGGACCAGACGCCGCACCTCAACCGGCGCCACACGATCTTCGGCGAAGTCACCGACCCCGAGTCGCAGAAGGTCGTCGACGAGATCGCGACGACGCCCACCGACGGCAACGACCGTCCCGCCGAGGCGGTCGTCATCGAGTCGATCACGATCACCTAGGGCCTGCACGTCGGGCGACACTGCCCGAGTCGCCTGCCGCAACGACGCCGGGTAGCGGCCCCGCTCAGCGCCGGTTTCGGCCCGCGTAGCCGGCGGCCGTCAGCGCGTCGAGCACGTCGAGCGGGTTGGTGCCGAGGTCCCAGCGGGAGAAGATCACCATCCCGCCGCCGACCGTCTCGATCTCGAGCAGCCGGACCGTGCGCCCGTAGCGACGGAACTCGGCGATCCGGATGATCTTGATCGCGGCGGGCTGCAATACCTGCGTCCGGAACCAGCCCCGCAGCGCCAGGCCGTCCGGGGTGATTGCCAGCTTCGGGCGTGCGCGCCACGTCATCGCCGCAAACAACACCAGACCCGCCGCGGCAATCCCCGTCAGGAGTCGCCCCGGCACGTCTGTGACCATGGTCACACTCGCGATAGCCATGACAACGCCCGCGAGGCCACAACCAGCGATTCCTGCCGGACGCGGCGCCCACAGTGTTTGCTGCATGCGGTTCTTAACCCCTCCCACCACTGCCGATACGGTTATCCACAAGCGCTATCAACAGTGGGGATAAATCACACGCATGTCATTGTGTGGTCACGACGTTGCTAGCGCGACGACAGACCGACCCCGATATGAATTCATCACCCGGCGCGGCCCGCTCAGTGCCAGCGCATCGTGAGCAACAGGCCGGTGATCATGAAAGCGAACGCGATGGCGTAGTTCCAGGGGCCCAGTTGCGCCATCCAGTTGAGCGCCGTCGGGGCCTGGCTCCCGACCGCGGCCAACTGAAACACCATCAGCCAGACGAGCCCGATGAGCATGAGGCCGACGAACAGCGCGACGAACCACACACTGGACGGCCCGACCTTCACCTTCACCGGTGTGCGGCTCACCGCGCCGACGGCAAAGTCGTTCTTCTTGCGGACCTTGGACTTGGGCATGGGTACCTCGCGGATATGTGGGGCTACCTGGACGAACGGTGAGCGCAACGGGGTGCAACGATGACGAGGGTGGTTGCACGCCGAGCCTGGCTATGAGAGTAACTCACCTGGCAGGGTGACCGGGAAATGGAGAAACGATGAGCGACACGCGCCGCTCGCCGTGGCGGTTCGGAGTTCCGCTGGTCTGCCTGCTGGCCGGCGTGCTCCTGTCGGCGACCCACGGGGTCTCCGGTGGCGCCGAGATCCGCCGCAGTGATGCGCCGCGCCTGGTCGACCTCGTCCGCGACGCCCAGGCATCAGTGAACGACCTCAACGCGCGGCGCGACGAGCTTTCGAGCGCCGTCGACGCGGCCCGCGGCCGGTCCTCGGACGCCGCGTTGGCGGACCTGCTGCGCCGGTCCGCCCGGCTGGCCGGCGAGGCGGGCATGGATCCCGTACACGGTCCAGGGCTGGTGGTGACCCTCGACGACGCCCAGCGTGACGCCAACGGCAGATTCCCGCGCGATGCCTCCCCCGACGACCTGGTGGTGCACCAGCAGGACATCGAGGCCGTCCTCAACGCGCTGTGGAGCGCCGGCGCCGAGGCGATCCAGATCCAGGACCAGCGGATCATCGCGACGTCGGTGCCGCGTTGCGTCGGCAACACCCTCCTGCTCAACGGGCGCACCTACAGCCCGCCCTACACCATCACCGCGATCGGCGATCCCACGGCCATGCAAGCCGCTCTGGCCGCCGCGCCCCTGGTGATCCTCTACAAGCAGTACGTGGTCCGGTTCGGCCTGGGCTACCACGAACAGGTCGAGTCCGACGCGCACGTCGTCGGCCACGCCGGGCCGCTCCGGATGCACTTCGCGCAGCCCGTGCCGTCGCCGGCCACCGCCCCCGGACGGCGCGGGCGGTAGCCTGACACGATGCGGATCCTGGTTGTCGACAACTACGACAGCTTCGTGTTCAACCTCGTGCAGTACCTGGGACAGCTCGGCGTCCAGGCCGAGGTGTGGCGCAACGACGACGCCCGGCTCTCCGATGAGCCGGCCATCACCGCGCAGTTCGCCGGTGTTCTGCTCAGCCCGGGCCCGGGCACGCCCGAGCGCGCAGGCGCGTCGATAAGCCTCGTACGGGCCTGTGCTGCGGCGCGGACCCCGTTGCTGGGGGTGTGCCTGGGCCACCAGGCCATCGGCGTCGCGTTCGGCGCCCGGGTGGACCGCGCGCCCGAGTTGCTGCACGGCAAGACCAGCAGCGTCTTCCACACCAATGTTGGTGTACTGGAAGGCCTTCCGGATCCATTCACGGCCACCCGCTACCACTCGCTGACGATCCTGCCGGAATCGCTGCCCGCGGTGCTCGAGGTGACGGCCCGCACCCGCAGCGGTGTCATCATGGGTGTGCGCCACGCCGACCTGCCGATCCACGGCGTCCAGTTCCATCCGGAGTCGATCCTGACCGAGGGCGGGCACCGGATGCTGGGCAACTGGCTCGCCTACTGCGGGTGGGCGCGCGACGACACGCTGGTCCGCCGGCTGGAAAACGAGGTCCGCGCCGCGGTGCGGCCGCATCTTCCGGACCCGGTGGCTACTGACCGAACTTCAGCGTGATGATCCCGTCCCGGTTGACCCCGGCCCCGGGGGGCGGATTCTGATACACCACCTTGTTGTGCATGGAGCCACCGGCGTCGACGTCGGGCCCCTTGTCCAGCACCCCGGTCCACCCCAGTGCACGTAACCGCGGTTCGGCGTCGTTCCAGAACATGTTGGTGACGTCGGGCATCACGAACTGGTTGCCCTTGGACACCTGCAGTTCGATGACCGAGTCGACCGGGACCGTGGTGCCCTTGGGCGGATTGGTGCCGACCACCTCGCCGGCCGGCCGGGGACTGTCCACCGCGGCCTGACCGAACTTGGTGAAGCCGTACACGTTGAGATTCTTCTGCGCGACGTCGACGGTCTGGCCCGCAACGTCGGGAACCTGCTTCGTTTCCGGGCCGGAGCCGACGATGACGGTGATGACGTTGGTGATCGCCGAGGTCTGGTTGGCCGGTGGATTCGTCCCGATGACCTTGCCCAGCAGGTCGGGGGTGGACGGCGAATTCGCCTGTTTGAACTTGGCGAACCCGGCGGCTTTGAGCTTTTTGACCGCGTCGCCGTAGCTCAGCGAGGAGACGTCGGGCACCTCGCGCTGCTCCGGCCCGGTGGAGACGTTGATGGTGACCTCGTCGCCCGCACTCACCGACGCGTTGGCGTCGGGGTCGGTGTTGATGACGTGGTCGGGTGGGATCGTCGAATCGGGCTTCTGCAGCGTGCGCGTCTTGAACCCGCGGTTCTGCAGCACCGCGATGGCGTCGGCGGACACCTGGCCCCGTACGTCGGGCACGTGGACGTCGCGGGTGCCGCCGCCCAATGTGTTGAAGGCGATGACGACGACGATCGTCAGCACCGCGAGCACGGCCACCGCGACGACCCAGCGGGCGACCGAACCCCCGAGCCGCTCCTCGTCGGTGTCGGCGCCGCCGAGTGGCTGGCGCGGGGAGGGGTCGGTGCGCGGGTGCCCGCCGCGCCCACCGTGTCCGCCCGAGGGCGCGAGCAGCGACGTGCGCTCCGCGTCGGTGAAGACCTTGGGAGCCTCAGGGGGCTCACCGTTGTGCACCCGAACCAGGTCGGCGCGCATCTCCGCCGCCGTCTGATAGCGGTTCTCCGGGTTTTTGGCCAGCGCCTTGAGGACGACCGCATCGAGGGCGGCGGAGATCCCCTCATGCCGGCGCGATGGGGGGACCGGGTCTTCCCGTACATGTTGATAGGCCACCGCGACGGGCGAGTCACCGGTGAACGGCGGCTCGCCGGTGAGGATCTCGTACAGTACGCAGCCGAGCGAATAGACGTCGGATCGCGCGTCCACGGACTCGCCGCGGGCCTGCTCGGGCGAGAGATATTGGGCCGTCCCGATCACGGCCGCGGTCTGGGTGACGCTGTTGCCGCTGTCGGCGATCGCCCGCGCGATGCCGAAGTCCATCACCTTGACGGCATTGGTCTTGCTGATCATGATGTTCGCCGGTTTGACGTCGCGGTGGATGATGCCGTTCTGGTGGCTGAAGTTCAGCGCCTGGCAGGCGTCGGCGATGATCTCGATGGCGCGGCGCGGGGGCAGCGGGCCGTCGGTGTGGACGATGTCGCGCAGGGTGACGCCGTCGACGTACTCCATGACGATGTAGGGCAGCGGGCCGGCGGCCGTCTCCGCCTCGCCGGTGTCGTACACCGCGACGATCGACGGGTGGTTCAGCGCAGCGGCGTTCTGGGCTTCTCGCCGGAACCGCAGGTAGAAGCTGGGATCGCGGGCCAGATCGGCGCGCAGCACCTTCACCGCGACGTCGCGGTGCAACCTGATGTCGCGCGCCAGGTGAACTTCCGACATGCCGCCGAAGCCGAGGATCTCGCCCAGTTCGTAGCGGTCGGATAGATGCTGCGGGGTCGTCATCGCGGTGTCTGCTGTCGGGCTGGCAACGCGACGGGCGTCGGCGCCAGCGGCCTGGCCGCAGGCGTGAACCGCGGGGGGGCAAGACCGCCGGGGGTATTGCTCGGCGCCGCCGGTCCCGAGGATCCCGAGGAGGGCGGGCCGCCGGTGTCGGTGACCGTCGGCGTCGGCGTCGGCTGTTGCTCGGTGTCCGCGCGGGAGTTGATGACAATCAGGACCGCGATGATGATCGCCAACGCCCCCAGCACTCCCGCCGCCCACAGCAACGCGCGCTGGCCCGACGAGAACGTGCGTCGCGCCGGGGGCGGCCGATGCCCGCCGGTGGTCGGCCGGGACCGTCGCACCGCCGGACTGCGTGCGCTCGTGGCACCCGCCACCCTGGTCGGCGCGCCGGCCGACGGGATGGCCGCCGGCGAGGCGCGCCCCGGTGGCGGTGACTGGCTGGGCCGCGGCGGGCGTCGGCCCGCGCGCACCGCGGCGACCGCGTCCGCGAACGGGCCCCCGCTGCGATAACGCATCCCGGGGTTCTTGACCAGGGTGATCTCGATCAGCTCGCGGACGTTGGGCGGCAGCTCGGCGGGCAGCGGCGGCGGGGGCTCCTTGATGTGCTTCATCGCCACCGAAAGGGCGCCGTCGCCGGTGAACGGCCGCTTACCCGAGACGACTTCGTAGCCGACCACGCCGAGGGAGTAGACGTCACTGGCCGGGGTCGCTTCGTGGCCCAGCGCCTGTTCGGGCGCGATGTACTGGGCGGTACCCATCACCATGCCGGTCTGGGTCACCGGCGCGGCGTCGACGGCCTTGGCGATACCGAAGTCGGTGATCTTGACCTGGCCGGTGGGGGTGATCAGGATGTTCCCCGGTTTGACGTCGCGGTGCACCAGCCCGGCGGCGTGGGCGACCTGCAGGGCCCGGCCGGTCTGCTCGAGCATGTCCAGCGCGTGCCGCAGCGACAGTCGGCCGGTGCGTTTGAGCACCGAGTTCAACGGCTCACCGTTGACCAGCTCCATGACCAGGTAGGCGGTGCGCCCCTCCCCGTCCAGTTGGCTTTCGCCGTAGTCGTGGACGGCGGCGATCCCCGGGTGGTTGAGCATCGCGGTGGTGCGCGCCTCGGCGCGGAAGCGCTCGATGAACTCGGGGTCCTGGGAGAACTCCTGTTTGAGCACCTTGACCGCCACGCGCCGGCCCAGCCTGCTGTCGACGGCCTCCCAGACCTGGCCCATGCCGCCGGTGGCGATCAGGCGTTGCAGGCGGTACCGGCCGGACAGCGTCACGCCTACCCGCGGGCTCATGGTCCCCCCTGCAGCGCGGCCTCGATCACGGCCCGTCCGATCGGCGCGGCGAGTGCACCCCCGGTCGCGGACAGGCGATCGGCGCCGTTCTCCACCACCACCGCCACGGCGACCTTCGGTGCTTGCGCGGGCGCAAACGCGATGTACCACGCGTGCGGTGGGGTGTGTCGCGGATCGGTGCCATGTTCTGCGGTACCAGTTTTCGATGCGATCTGCACGCCGGGAATGGCCCCTTTCTGCTGCGCGACCTTCTCGGCGCTGACCATCAGCTCTGTCAGCTTAGCCGCGACCTGCGGTGACACCGCGCGGCGCTGTTCGTAGGGCACCGCCGTGCTGATGCTGGACAGGTCCGGGCCCTTGAGGCTTTCGACCAGGTAGGGCTGCATCGCCACCCCGTCGTTGGCGATCGTCGCGGCGACCTCGGCGTTCTGTAACGGCGTGACCGCGACGTCTTTCTGGCCGATGCTCGACATCCCCAGGGCCGCGGCGTCGGGGATCACTCCGATGGTCGATTCGGCGACCTGCAGCGGGATGACGCTCGGGGCGCTGTCCAGCCCGAACGCACGCGCCATGCCGCGCAGCGCCTCCGCGCCGGTCATGAGCCCCAACTGGACGAATGCGGTGTTGCACGACTTGGCGAACGCCTCGGCCAGCGACACCGTCGGTTCGGGCCCGCATGGCGTCCCACCGTAGTTCTCCAATGTGGCGCTGCTGCCGGGCAGCGGGATCGAGGGCGCCGCGGTCAATTGCTCGGTCACCGAGGCGCCGGCCTCCAGCGCCGCCGCGGTGGTGATCACCTTGAACGTGGAACCGGGAGGGTAGGTCTCGGAGATGGCGCGGTTGGTGAGCGGATTGCCGGGATCGTCGCGCAGCCGCTGCCAGGCCTGCGCCTGCAGTTCGGGATCGTGCGAGGACAACAGGTTGGGGTCATAGGACGGCGACGACACCATGGCCAGGATCTTGCCGGTGGACGGTTCGAGGGCGACGACGGCGCCCTTGCACGGGCCCCCGCAGCCCTGCTGCATCGCGTCCCAGCCGGCCTGCTGGACACGCGGGTTGATCGTGGTGTCGACGTTGCCCCCGCGCGGATCGCGACCGGTGAAGAAGTCGGCCAGCCGGCGCCCGAAGAGGCGCGCGTCCGAGCCGTTCAACACCGGGTCCTCGGCGCGTTCCAGGCCCGAGCTCGAATAGCGCAGCGAATAGAAGCCGGTGACCGGCGCGTAGACGTCGGGATTCGGATACACCCGCAGGAACCGGTACCGGCTGTCGGTGGCCACCGAATAGGCCAGCAGCTGGCCGCCGGCGACGATCTGGCCGCGTTGACGCGAATACTCGTCGAGCAGGATCCGCTGGTTGCGCGGGTCGGCCCGCAGCCCGTCGGCGGCGAAGACCTGTGTCATCGTGGCGTTGAGCAACAGCAGCACCATCAACGCCATCACGGTAACCGAGATGCGGCGGAGGGAGGTGTTCATACCCGCTGGATCACCTCGGTGCCGGCCGCCCCGATCGATGACGTGTTGCGCGCGGGGGCACGCAGGGGCTGCCGGGCGCTATGGGAGATTCGCGCCAGGATGGCCAGCAGCACGTAGTTGGCCAGCAGCGACGAGCCGCCGTAGGACATCCACGGCGTGGTCAGGCCCGTGAGTGGGATCAGTTGTGTCACGCCGCCGACGACGATGAACAGCTGGATCGCCAGCGCCGACGCCAGGCCGGCGGCCAGCAGCTTGCCGAAGCTGTCGCGGGTGGCGATCGCGGTGCGCAGACCGCGGACGATGACGATGGTGTAGAGCAGCAGGATGCTCGTCAGCCCGACCAGGCCGAGCTCTTCACCGAAGGCGGCGATGATGAAGTCGGTCGCCGCGGCGGGCACGGTGTCGGGCTGGCCGTTGCCCAGGCCGGTTCCGAAGATTCCGCCGGTGGCGAAGCTGAACAGCGACTGCACCATCTGGTAGCCGCTGCCCTCGGGGTCCGCGAACGGGTCCCACCACGTCTGCACGCGGACCCGGACGTGCGTGAAGACGAAGTACGCGGCCACGCTGCCCGCGGCGAACAGCACCAGTCCGATGACCACCCAACTGAAGCGCTGGGTGGCCAGATACACCACGACCAGGAAGGAGGCATAGAGCAGCAGTGAGGTGCCCAGGTCCTTTTCGAAGACCATCACCCCGATCGAGATCACCCAGGCCGCCAGCAGCGGCGCGAGGTCGCGCGGGCGGGGCAGGGTCATCCCCATGACGTGCTTGCCCACGCTGGTGAACAGGCCCCGTTTGGCGATCAGGACGGCCGAGAAAAAGATCAGCAGCAGGATCTTGGAGAACTCGGCCGGCTGGATCGAGAAACCCGGGAAGCGAATCCAGATCTTGGCGCCGTTCTGTTCGGACAGCGAGGCCGGCAGCAGCGCGGGCACCGCCAGGAAGACCAGGCCCGCCAGCCCGCAGACGTAGCCGTAGCGCGCGAGCTGGCGATGGTCCTTGAGGAAGGTGACCACCAGCGCGAACGTGGCCACGCCGACCAGGGTCCACAGCATCTGCTGGGTCGCGCTGGGGTGGTGGCGGCCGCTGAGTTCCTTGTCGGCGAGGTCGAGCCGGTGGATCATCACCAGGCCGAGCCCGTTGAGCAGCGCCACGATCGGGAGCAGCAGCGGGTCGGTGTAGGGGGCGAACCGCCGGATGGCCAGGTGCGCGCCCCCGAACAAGGCCAGGAAGAGCAGACCGTAGCTGACGAAATCCCAACGCATGCCGCGTTCCTGGTTGGCCTGCACGATGAGCAGGGCGGCGACGGTGATCAGCGCGGCGAAGGCCAGGAGCAGCAGTTCGGCATTGCGCCGGGTCGGCAGCGGAGGCGTGACCGCGACGGGCGGCTGGAGCTGGGTGGTCATGCCACCGTCCGGCAGTCGATGCCCGGCTGAGGTGGGGGTGGAGGGAGCGCGGTCAGCGTCTGCGCCGGTGGCGGCGTGGGCGATGTGCTCGCGGGTGACGCCGGCAGGGTGCCGGAGGGGGTGCTCGTGGGGTTGCGGGTGGGACTCGTGGAAGGGGGTGTGGTGGCCGACGAGGTAGGGGGGGCGGTCGTCCCACTGGTCGTTGCCGGGGTCGGCGGAGAGGTGGCGCGGGGCGGCGGGCAGGGTGGCAGCAGCGAGTTGGACGACAATTCGCGCAGCTGTGCGATGGCGTCGTCGAGGGTCCCGGAGGGAAGCCCGGCCTGGACCTGGGCGCGTTCGGGCGGGCGCAGATCCTGCAGCTGGATCAGGTGGCAGTCGAGGGTGCCGCGGCTCTGGCTGAAGCTGACGAGCGATAGTTCGTTGCGGGCGTTGAGGCACCCGATCAGGTAGGGCTCGTGCAGCGAGATGCCCAGCAGCGAGCCTTGGACCCCGCGCACGATCGACACCATGCCGTTGTATTCGGCGACGTAGTAGTTGCTGCGGATGATTGCCCGGCCGATGGCCAGGCCCGCGAGCGCCACGAGCACCACCAGCGTGACGACGACCGCCGTCCGCCGCCGCGACCAGCGCGGCCGGGCCAGGGTTTCGGCTTGCGGCGCAACGCGTTTGGCGGCTTCTTTGCGCCGTCCGATGGCGGAGGCGCGGCCGGCGGAGGTGTTGGGCAGCGTCAGTTGGTCATCTTCGCCGGACACCGCGCCGGCAAGGATCGGCTGGGTCTGGCCGTAGTCGTAGTCGACGACGTCGGCGACGACTACGGTGACGTTGTCGGGGCCGCCGCCGCGCAGTGCCAGCTCGATGAGGCGGTAGGCAGCCTCGGCGACGTCGGGGATCTGCAGCGCTTCCTGGATGGTCTCGTCGCTGACCGGGTCGGACAACCCGTCCGAGCAGAGCAGGTAGCGATCGCCGGCGCGCGCTTCGCGCATGGTCAGGGTCGGCTCGACCTCGTGCCCGGTCAGCGCCCGCATGATCAATGACCGTTGCGGGTGGCTGTGCGCCTCCTCGCGGGTGATGCGCCCCTCGTCGACCAGGGTTTGGACGAAGGTGTCGTCCTTGGTGATCTGGGTCAGCTCGCCGTCGCGCAACAGGTAGCCGCGGGAGTCGCCGACGTGCACCAACCCAATGCGGTTGCCCGCGAACAGGATTGCGGTCAGCGTGGTGCCCATGCCCTCGAGTTCGGGCTCCATCTCGACCTGCGCGGCGATGGCGGCGTTGCCGGCGCGCACCGCGGCGTCGAGTTTGGCGAGCAGATCGCCGCCGGGTTCGTCGTCGTCGAGAGGGGCCAGTGCCGCAATCACCAACTGGGAAGCGACCTCGCCGGCGGCGTGGCCGCCCATCCCGTCGGCCAGGGCAAGGAGCCGCGCGCCGGCGTAGACGGAGTCTTCGTTGTTCGCGCGTACCAGGCCGCGATCACTGTGGGCGGCGTATCGCAGAACAAGCGTCACGGGCGCAACTCGATCGCCGTTTTGCCGATCCGGATCGGCGTTCCTGTGGGTACTCGTACCGCAGTCGTCACCTTTGCCCTGTCAAGGTAAGTGCCGTTGGTCGATCCTAGATCCTCGACGTACCATTCTGTGCCGCGCTGGGAGAGCCGGGCATGCCGGGTCGAGGCGTAGTCGTCGGTCAGCACCAGAGTCGAGTCGTCCGCGCGTCCGATCAACACCGCCTGGCCGCTGAGCGTGATCCGCGCGCCCGCCAGCGCGCCTTCGGTCACCACCAGATAGCGGGCGGCGTCCCGGCGTTGCCGTGACGGCAGCAGCGTGCCCCGCAGCGCCAGGCCGCGGCGTACCATGACAGCACCGGTCGGGGCGTAGATGTCGGTCCGCAGTATCCGCAGTACGGACCAGATGAACACCCACAACAACGTCAAAAACCCGGCACGCGTCAGCTGCAGTACCAGTCCCTGCATCTGGCGTCCTTTCCGTCCTCGCTTGGTACTCGCGGCACCCGTGACACCGAGCACATCAGCAACGTCACGATACTTGGACGGTGGTCGTGGCGGGGCGAAGCGCGGCGGCGGTGAGCCCGGTGGCGTCAGTGCATGCGAACGATGATCTCCGAGTGGCCTAGCCGGATCACATCGCCGTCGGCCAGTTGCCATTCCTGCACCGGCGCGTTGTTCACGGTGGTGCCGTTGGTGGAATTGAGGTCGGAGAGCAGCGCGACCTGCCCGTCCCAGCGAATTTCCAGGTGACGCCGCGACACGCCGGTGTCCGGAAGGCGGAACTGGGCGTCCTGTCCGCGACCCACGATGTTGGCGCCTTCGCGCAGCTGGTAGGTCCGGCCACTGCCGTCGTCGAGCTGCAGGGTCACGGCGGTCCCGGGGGACCCGTAGCCCTGCCCATAACCGCCATAGCCGCCCGGCTGCTGACCGTAGTCACCGTATTGGCCGTAGTCGCCGCCCTGGCCGTACCCGGGCTGGCCGTATTCGGGCTGGCCGTATTCGGGCTGCTGGCCGTAGTCGCCGGCCTGAGCGTATTCGGGCTGGCCGTATTCGGGCTGCTGGCCGTAATCGCGGTGCGCGGTCTCGGTGTACCCGGCGCCCTGGGGGCCCTGGGGGGCGTATCCCCCGCCCGGGACGCTTTCGGCGTACTGCGTGTGGTCGCTCTGGCCGTAGTCGGGGCGCCCGTATGCCTGGCCGCCCTGCTGGTAGCCCTGGTCGTACCCGCCGCCCTGGTCGGGGTAGGCCGGCCGCGGTTGCTGGGGGGCCTGTGGGGAGGCGTAGCCGCCCTCGTCCGGGCGGCCCGGGCCGCGACCGTAGTCGCCGTAATCGCTGTAGCCGCCGCCATAGCCCTGCTGACCGCCGCCGGGCTGACCGCCGCCGGGCGGACCGTAGCCGCCCTGGCGGTAACCCTGGTCGTAGCCCTGTCCGCCGTAGCCGGGAGGGCGCTGTTCATAGGACTGCGGGTATCCGCCCTGATCCTGGTAACCGCGTTGGTCCGGGTAACCGCGCTGGTCCGGGTAGCCGCCCTGCTCCGGGTACCCCCCGCGCTGATGGTCTTGGTGGCCGCCCTGGTCGGGATAGCCGCCCTGGTCAGGGGGGCGGGGCGGCACGTATCCGCCCTGCGGCGGGTAGCCGCCCTGCTCGGGCCGGTTTCCCCCCCGGGGATCCGGCCCACCGGGACGGTCCGCGCCACCCTGCGAATCGTCTTGCGGACGCCCGTACCGGTCGTCGTAGTACTCCTCGCCGGGCCGTCCCTGCCCCTGATCCCCGCGGTAGCTCGAATTGTCAGTCATTGCTGCTACTCCTCGTTCTGCGCCGAACGCGTGGTTCGATTGTGGCCGGAGCGGATCGTCGACCGTCGGGCGGGGCTTGGCATCGGGGTTGACAGCACCGCGTGCGCGGAACTGGCCGGTGTGCAGGTTCGGCTGCTGCTCGAACCGGACGACCACCTCACCATACGTTTGCCACCCCTGTTCACGGATGTAGTCGGCCAAGTACCGCACGAAAGCGCTCGAGGTAAGGCCCGGATCGGCGCCCAGGTTCTCGAAGTCGTGCACACCGAGGGTAATGATGTATTCGTTGGGCGCCAAAAGGAGATTCCCCTGCAGCGGCCGGACGCCGTCGTCGGCCTCACGGCGCAGCAGGGCTTCCACCTCTTGCGGAACGATCGGTCCGCCGAACACCCGGGCGAACGCGTCACCGACGGTTGCCTCGAGCTTGCGCTCAATCCGCTGCACCAAGCTCCGGCGGCTAGTCATGCCTCAGCACTCACCCGCGCATGTCCGAGCGCTCGGCCGGTGCACGGCAAACGACTCGCCCGCGTGTCGCGTCACCCCAGCATGGTATCGGTACAGCACGACGATGTGGCACCTCGGAAACTCTGAGAATATTGCATCTGCCCAGCTCACTGCGGTTGCAGGGGGCTGGTGCTCCGGCGGGCCGTCCCGACCGCTGGAAGCCAGTTGGGTCCGTGGCCGTTACAGTGGTATGTTCCAGCGGTTGTTTTTCGGGGCGAGTGGCGGAATGGCAGACGCGCTGGCTTCAGGTGCCAGTGTCCTTCGGGACGTGGGGGTTCAAGTCCCCCTTCGCCCACTTTGAGCGGTTCTGCGAGCCGCAGGCATTGAGGTCACGAACTCGATTGAGGTCGTGACCTTTATGTTTGCGTGAGGCTAGGTTTGGGTGAGCCTTTGTTCGAACGGTCGCCGGGACGGATCACCAGGACCTTGGTGGTTGCGGTCCCTTGTTCCACGGGCGAACGGAGCATCTCGACTGGATGTCGACCGGGCCGCTCCGGGTCGTGTAGGAACGCCGACGACATCTGCGGGCGCCGCGGATCGTTGCTGAGCTGGGGAAGCCGTCCGGGACGGTAATCAGCCCCGCGGGGCACACGTGTGAAACTCTCCATGACCCGCCCCAGTAATGCCACAGCATTTCCCAGCACCTGCGGAGGAAAGTGCAACGCACCGGCGGAATGGGTTTCCATAGCTGTCGCATGGCCACTGCTTAGGAAACACCTAGGCGCAAACACTCACCCCCGAGTGTCAGTTCAGATGAAGGCCTTTACACCGATCAGCAATGTGGCCTGTACGGTGATTCGTGCACTCGCAAGCTGTCAGGAGGGCTGACATGTCATTTCTATTCGCGCTGCCGGAGTTCGTCCAGAATGCGGCATCAGACTTGGAGGGCATAGGTTCGGCGATCCGTGCCGCCAACACCGCGGCTGCAGCCCCGACTACCGCCACGCTGGCAGCGGCCTCCGACGAGGTGTCGGTAGCGGCGGCGTCGTTGTTCTCCTCACACGCCGAGACATATCAGCAGGTCAGCAAGCTCGTTGAAGATTTTCACGCCCAGTTCGTCCAGACACTGATCGGCGCCGGCCAGACGTATTCGGCGGCCGAGGCCGCCAATGCTCTGCCGTTGCAGAGTTTGGAGCAAGGCCTGCTGGGTGCGATCAACGCGCCCGGGACGACCGGTGGGCTGGGCAACGTCGCCACAGCCGCCCAGACCACGCTGGCCAACTACGGGTACGGCAATGTCGGTCAGGGCAACGTGGGCTTCTTCAACAGCGGCACCTTGAATTTCGGCATCGGCAACGTCAGCCCCAATTTCACCCCGACCAATCCGATCAGCTTGTTCGGTGGGATAGGCGTGGCGAACACCGGTCTGGACAACATCGGCTTCTTCAACAGCGGCAGCGTCAACATCGGCATCGGCAACGTCAGCCCCAATTTCACCCCGGCCAATCCGCTGACGCAGTTCGGGAGCCTGGGCATGTTCAACAACGGGATCAACAACGTCGGTATCGGCAATGTCGGGGTGAACAACCAGGGCCTGCCGGCACCGTTGTTGAGCCTGCTCGGTGTCGGCAACCACGGCACGTTCAACCAGGGCCTTTTCAACACCGGCAACTACAACATGGGCATCGGCCTGGTCGGCGACCACCTCATCGGCGTCGGCCCGCTGCACGTCAGCGACTAGTCGAGGACGACCAGGGAGCTTTTAAAGGCCTGTGCCGCCAGGACTTTCGGCCGAAGCGCCGCCAGGGCCAGTGGCCCGCAGATGTCCTTCGCGAAGGAGCGCGTTGACCGACTCCTCCCAGCGGCGCATCTGGGCGGGCGTGCTGAACGGTTGCGGAAGGTGACGGTCGAGGTGGGGACGCAGGATCAGGGTGCCCAGAACCAGGACCAGCGGGTGCAGCGGCGCCCATAGCCGGTCGAGATCGGGCCGGGTCTGTTCGAGGTCGCTGAGTTCGTTCCACCGATCGGCGCCGAGGGTGGCCAACGTGTCGAAAACCACTGTTCCCAGCGCCCGCCCGCTGACCAAGGCGTCGACAACGTAGTCCACGACGGCGGGCTGTTCGGCGAGCAGGGCGGTCACCCTGCGTCCGAGCTCGGCGACCGCGTCTGTGGGCGGAGCGGGGATTGGCTGCGCCATGACCGCGCCGACCACGTCGAGGACGTGGGCGTCCACGGCGCTGATGAGCTCGGCTTTGGTGGCGAAATAATGTTGCACCAACCCCAGGGAAACCTCCGCTGCGGCCGCGATCGCGCGCAGCGAGGTGGCGGCCGTGCCCTGCGCCGCGAAAAGCTCAAGTGCCGCGGCCCGGATCCGCGTCATGCTCGGCGAGAGCGCGGGATCGGCTTCGTCCGGCCCCGGTGGTGCTGATGTCACCCCAACACTTTACGAATCCCCCAACTGTAATACTCACGTCCAATACCGATGTATTGTGGTGGCCGTGACGCGGTCGCCCGACGCTCAGGTGACGATCAAATTCGTCCGGGACTTTCAAACCTCGGACGGATCGGTCAGCTATTCCAGGGGCTCCGAGTTCGTCGTCGACGCTGCAACTGCCGATGCGCTGCTGTTGGCCGGTGTCGTCGTGACGGTTTCCGCGACCACGGCCTAGCGGCCCCTACCCGCTTACAGCGCCTCGAGGAGTAGCTCGAGATCCGACTGCGTGCTGTAGAGGTCGAATCCGACGCGGACCGCGCCCGCGCGCCCGGAGGCCCGCCCTGTGCAGCGCATCGATCGTGCGCGACGTCGGAATCGCGACGATCGGCGATGCGGCCGGTGCCAATCCGAGCTCATCGCGGAGCCGACTCGCCAGACCGAGGACGTGGGCCTCGACGGCCGTGCGGTCCAGCGCCGCCAGCCAGGGCAGCGCACGCCCGGCGGCGAGGACGCTCAGCCATGCCGGGGATGCGTCGAACCGGCGGGCGTCGCCGGCCAGACGCAGCGGCAGACCATACAGCGATGACCCCAGGTCATTGCTCGCGTAGGGATTGGCGGCGTGCGGGACCAGCGCCTCGGACATCCGCCGGCTCAACGATGCCCATGCGACGCCGCGCGCCCCGAGCAACCACTTGTACCCGGCCGCGACCACGACGTCCGCCCACGGAATTTCGATGTTCATCCAGCCCAAGCCCTGCGACGCGTCGAGCACCGTGATGGTCGCGGACTCGGCGACGCTGCGACGCAACACATCGACGTCGAGCACGCTGCCGTCGGAGGACTGCACGAGGCTGGCGGCGACGACGTCGAAATCCCCCGCAGCGGCCTCGAACCGGCCGCGCGGCAACTCGGTGACGGTTATGTCGCGTGCGCCTTGAGCGGCGAACGGGAAAGTGACGCTGGTGAATTCACCGCCGACCGTGGCCACCCGACTGCCGTCGGGTATCGAGGCGGCGACCAGGCCGACGACCGAGGAGACGCTGCTGCCCGACATCACCCCGGACGCATCCACATCCACCAGAGCTCCCGACCGCCGCCGGCGCGGCTCCGGTCCCCCCTTTTCGCGTCCGGTGGGTTCCGAAACGGAAGAATCTTCTGCGAGGATCGCGCTTGACATCGCGCCTGAGTGGGTAGATGCCCTAAGGAGATCGCCTCTCCCCTCCACAGATTGGGTAATCATGATGATCGAGAATCGGATCGCCCGCCGTTTCGCCGTGGCCGCAGCGCTGACGGCGGCCGTCGGGCTGAGTTCGCTGACCGCGGCGTGCGGTTCGAGCGGACACGAGAACAAGCCGTCGACCACGACCGTCACGACGACGGTCACCCCGCCCAGCACCACCCCGACCACCCCGGCCCAGCCGCCCGCCGAGCCGGGAGGACCGGGCGGAGGCGCCGGACCGGGTGGGGTCACCACGAACGCGCCGGGCGGCGCGGGCGCCGGGGCCGGGCCCGGCGGGGCGAGTGCGGGCGTCCCGGGCGCCGGGGCGTCGGCCGGGCCCGGTGGCGCCGGAGCGTGCGCCGGCGGCGTCTGCGTCGGGACTCCCCCGGCCCCGTAAGCGCATCGCTACGGGCGCTTGCGCGCCTCTCCCCCGGGCGGATCTCTGGTGACGCTGTCGCCTGCGGCACGCGCTCGTCGCGGGCGACAGCGTCGTCCTCCTGCGGCGGGTCTCGGGTGAATTGACTGTCGTCGGACCGTCAGTAGCCTTGCCCGCAACCTTCGTCCGGCGCGACCCGGCGCAGTTGCGGAGGGCTGCCCAACGTGGACATGCGGAACGCCTCGGGCCGACAAGTGCTGCGGTGCAGCTCCGCCACATAAGCACGCCCGCGTTGATCGCGGAGGCCTTTCACGCGGCGGGTCGTTGCACCACCGAAGCCGACGCCGCGTTCGCCAACGCCCGCAGCCACTTCGACGCGGCTTGGACTCGCCCAGCGCGCCGCGAGCGGTGAGATCGCGCCCCTGAAAAGTCGGTTGCAGAACCTCGACGCCGTGATCGGGCAAGCCCCGGCGGACGAGCAGGACCCCGGCCTGGCCGCGACGGCCCGCGCCGAACTCGACGCCTTCACCGCCGCCTGCGAGGACGACGCCATCGTTGACACGAAAGCAGCCTTGGAGAACCTGCGGGCAGTCCGCGGCGGCTATGCGGGCGGCTTGCAGAAATCACTGAACAGCCTCCGCATCGACGGATACGATCCCGCCGCCATCGGCGGGTAGGACGCCGACGCTGCTCCGGGGCCGTCCGCGCAGCAGATCAGCGAACTGGCCGCCGTTGGCCGGGTCACCAACCGCGCCGTCGTGGACCAGATGGCCAAAGCGCTTGCCGCGCAACAGGATTTTTACCGGATTGGTTAACCAAGGTTGGCAATAGGAAACCCGACGGCAGAACCACTCGACGATGTCGACGATAGGCGACTTCAACTGCTCGATGTGGTCCGCAGCCACTGCAGGATGTCCTCGGTGACCGGATCGGTGATGTCGTCGAATTCGGCATGCTTGTGCAGCACCGTGCCGATCATCGAGCACACCGGGACGATGCGCTTGCCCGCGTCGCGGGCATCGTTGAGCGCCTCCTCCACCAGAAGGGTCGCCAAACCACGCCCACCGAATTCGGGATGGATCTCCGTGTGGTCGAACACCCGCTGATCGCCCCGGTCGGTGTACGAGGCGTGGCCGACGACCCGGCCGGCGACGGCAATCGTGTACAGGCCATCCCCGGTGCTGATCGCGGCGTGCGCGCCGGTCTTGTCGACAGGCATCTCATCTCTCGTGGGATAACCGTATTCGGGACAATCGCGACCGTACCCGCTCACGTGCCGCTCGGTGATGTAACCCCAGCCGCCCACCGTCTGGATGGGCGCGCCCGGGGGCCGCGCTCGTCCTCGGCGGGCGCCCACTGGCCGACAGGGCGAGCGCCGGCAGGACGATCGCCAGCCCGTATCCGCGGCGCTGCCCCGGAACAGTTCCGGCATGAACATCGGTAGCGACAACCCGGTCGGCTCGCCGATCAGGTCGCGGTGGCACAGCGCGCCGTAGCAGCCGCACTGGGCCGCCTTCTCGGGCACGGGTCGGGGGTATTCCCGGCGCTGGTCGTAGTGGAACGCAATCGGCCGGATCAGGTCGTGTTGCGCTGCCGTCGGTGTCAGGTCGAACGCCACGGTGCGCCATCGGGTCTCGACGGCTTTCAGGCGGCCGAGCGCGGCCCGGCCTGTGCGATCGGCAGGTGCAGCACCACCGCGGCCGCCGGCATGGCATCGTGCTCGTGCCGGGCCAGCAGGGCCGCGTTGTCGGGCAGCTGACGTGAATTGATCTCCCCGCTCGCGATGCGCCGCAGCATGTCGTGGGCGCGGGCGAGCTGTTCGCGCTTGCGGTACTGACCGCCGGGTAGTTTGACGCCGGCCCAGACGCCGTACTCCTCCCGGTGTGCGATGGCGTGCTGGGCGCACAGGCGTTGTTGCGCCAGCGGGCACCGGCGCAGGCACTGGATTCGCGCCGCGGTGGCCGATGCCTCGTAAGCCCGCGCCTTTGCCGCGCCGTCGGCACCGTCGTCGTCGGGATAGCCGAACCACAGTTCCGGGTTGGTTGCGCAGGGATGTCCCATGCCGGTCTCCTTCCGAGGCTGAAACGTAGGCAGAAGCGTATACGCCGATCGGGCCATCGCGCAAGAGAAACGTGACAAAAACGTATATACGATGAGGCGTCCGACGGTCTGTGTACTATCCGCCCTATGGCCGGAGCGTGTGGTGAGCCGTGAATCGGCCGGCGCGGCCATCCGCGCGTTGCGCGAATCCCGCGACCTCTCGCTAGCCGAGCTCGCCGCCGCCACCGGCGTCAGCGTCATGGGGCTGAGCTTCTTGGAGCGCGGGGCCCGCAAGCCGCACAAAAGCACAGTTCAGAAGGTTGAAAACGGGCTCGGGCTGCCGCCGGGCACCTATTCGCGGTTGTTGGTCGCCGCCGATCCCGATGCCGAGCTGGCCCGGGTGATGGCAACGCAGCCCCCCGGCGCGGCGGCCGCACGGCGGACCGGAGCCGTGGTGGTCGACCGCCACAGCGACACCGACGTGCTGGAGGGCTACGCCGAAGCGCAGCTCGACGCCCTCAGATCGGTCATCGAACGCCTGCCCGCGACGACATCAAACGAATACGAGACGTATATTCTCTCTGTGATCGCGCAATGCGTGAAGGCGGAGCTGCTGGCCGCCGGTTCCTGGCGGGTGGCGGTGAACGCCGGGGCGGACTCGACGGGCCGGCTCATGGAGCACCTGCGGGCGCTCGAGGCCACGCGCGCGGCCTTGCTGGACCGAATGCCCAACAGCCTGGGCGCCCGCTTCGACCGTGCCTGCGCGCGGTCGTCGCTGCCGGAGACGATCATCGCAGCTCTGCTGGGCGTCGACACCGAGGACATGTGGGACATCCGCAACAGGGGCGCCATCCCGCCGGGGGCCCTCCCCCGCGTCCGCGCCTTCACCGAGGCGGTCGAATCGGCGGCCCGCGGCGCGACGGACCGGGACAACGGCGAGGGGGGTCCATGATCGAGAGCGAACTCGCGGTGCTCGGCCGGGCGCATCGACTGTTCGCCGGCCACACCGAGGCCCCGGCGTGGGACGCGGGCCCCCCGCCCGGCCGCGGTGCGCCGCGGCACCCGGCGGCACCGAATGGCGTTGCAGGACAACGCGTGTACCAGCTCGCCGTCGATCAGGGCCGGCAACAGCTTGTAGCGGCCGCCCGCACGGATACCCAGGCCGGCCGCGTCGTCGCCGAAGCTCACCGGGACCGGGCGCGGGCCCGGGCGCTCACCAAGAGCGTCGTGGACGAGGCCCGCGCCGATGCCGCGGCGCCCTCGACGACGCCGATGGCACAGCGTGAGGCGCTGCGCCGCCGGGCGGCACGGTTGCGCGCCCAACGGGCGCACGTGCTGGCGGCCCGGTCGCGGTCCCGGTGGCACGCCGCGGCGCTGCGGGCCCTGCGCTACCGGCTCGTGCACCATCGCGGGTCGACGGCGCCGGGTCTGTCCCCGAACGATCGCGCCGGCCGCGCGGTGCGGGCCGCGTTGTCGCGGCTGGGACGGCCGTATGTCTGGGGCGCGGCCGGTCCTGACCGGTTCGACTGTTCCGGGCTGGTCCAGTGGTGCTACGCGCGCGCCGGTGTTCACCTGGACCGCACCACGTATCAGCAGATCCACGACGGTGTCCCGGTGCCGCATGCGCAGGTCCGCCCGGGCGACCTGGTCTTTCCGCATCCCGGTCACGTGCAGTTGGCGATCGGCAACGGCCTGGTCGTCGAGGCGCCCTACCCGGGGGCCGCGGTGCGGATCAGCCGGCTCGGCGGCAACGTTGCGATTCGGCGCCCGCTATGACGAGCCACCGGGCCGCTATCCGACGAAGGGGTTGAACCGATGACCGAGCAAGCCGGGCCTTCGGTGGCCGCGCTTCGCGCACGCCAGTCCGCGCTGGCGAGCCGGCACGGTGCCGCGGCCGACGCCGATCGTGTCCTGGCGGAGGTGCTGGCCGGCGCCCATGCCGCGACACGGGAGAGCATCCGGCGCCTCGACGCCATAGCCGAGGAGGTCGACCGCGCCGTCCTCGACCGGGCGGCGCTGGCCGCCGATACCCCCCTGGGTGCGCGCGAGTTGCACAACTTCCTGGTCGCCAAGCTGCGTGAGATCAGGGCGGTCGTCGCCGACGCGCACGAGCTCAGCCGCGCGAAAAGGGCTGTGCTGGAAGGCCTGCGGTCACAGTACGCCGGACCGAACGGCTAGCAGGACCGTTCGTCCACAACCGCGCCCCGGTGAGTTGTCGACGCACTCCCGGCTCGGTACTGTCGCCCGTCATGGAGGGGTCACGACGACGCCGCCCACACCCGGACGCAACACCGCAGGTGCCCACGTCGGGAGCGGCTGCCGACGCCATAGCGGACGCCGAAGCGGCTCTGGCCCAGCAGAATTCGGCAAGCTCACAGCTCGACATGCAGGTTGTCTCGGCGATCCTGAACGCACACCTGACCACCGTCGAGGGCCGAGAGGCGTTGACCGGGTTGCAGCAGGAGACCGAAGCCGCGGTGCGCACGCGATCCGACCTCGACACCCCGGCGGGCGCACGTGACTTCCAGCAGTTCCTCATCGGCAAGCTCAGAGACATCCGGGCGGTCGTGATGGACGCGAGCCTCGACGACACGTCGAAATCCGCGCTGATGGCGGCCTGGACATCGCTGTACGGTGCCGCCGGACGCGCCGCGGGTACCGGCGACGACCCGCCCGCGTCCGACGCGTCGGACGACCTCGACGCCGATTGGGACCCGCTGCTGGACGCGCTGCCGGCCGACGACCCCGCTTCGGCGGAGGGCGTCGCGGCCGCGCCGCCCGTGGCGGCCCCGGCGATCCCGCAGTTCCCGGCCTTCGGCGCCGGACCACCACCCGGACTGGGCGCGGCCCCGGGTGCGCCGGCCGACTGGGCCCTGCCGGCGCGCGATGCACGAGACGGCGAGCCCGACCCGGTGCTGCGGGACCTCGACGACGACGCGCCGGCGGGCCCCGGCGAGCCGGACCCGGGTGACGGCGCCGCTTCCCCGGCGCACGACGCCGAGGGCCGCGATGCAGTGGACACCCCACCGGCACCGGCGCCGGGCCCGACGCCGGTCACCCTGCCCGACGGCGAGGTGGTGACCGCAGCCAGCCCGCGGCTGGCCGCGGCCATCACGGCCGCGGTCACCGGAACCCCGATCGCCGAGGCGTTTCAGCGCCAGGGCATCACCCTCCCGGCGCCGGGAACGGCGGTCGCCGATCCGATCGACCCGCGCGACGTCACCCCGGGCGATATCGGCATGCTCGCCGACCGTCACGCGCTGGCCCTCGGGCCGGACAAGGCCCTTCTGGACGGGCAGATTCAGCACATCGCCACCGTGAGCGGGCCGGGCTTTCTAGGCTGGGAGCACCCACCGGCGGAGACGACCGCGGCGCCGGTCCCGACCCGGCCGGCCGCGCCGGCCCCGACCCGGCCGGCGGCCACCTGACCGCCGACACGACCACTGCCAACAGTGAACTCGCCGGCACCACCGGCGTCGCATGAACAGGAGACAGCGGATGGCCGATTCGATCCACGTGGAGCCCGCGCGGCTGCGGCAGGCCGCCGCGCAGCATCAGGACGCCGCCGACTACTTGCGCACCGTTCCGTCCTCGCATGCCGCGATCCAGGAGAGCCTGGACTCGCTGGGCCCGATCTTCGGCGACCTCCGCGACGCCGGGCGCGAACTGCTCGAGCTCAGGCGCCGGTGCTACGAACAGCAGGCCGCCGACCACGCCGATATGGCCGACAAGCTGCGGGTGTCGGCGAGCAGGTGGGAAAAGCACGAGCAGGATGCGGCCAACGAATTCGGCGGCATCGTCGACGGCGGTCGATGACCGACCCCAATCCCGCCTTCGACACCGTCCATCCCAGCGGGCACATCCTCGTCCGGTCCTGCCGCGGCGGCTACATGCACAGCGTCACCCTGAGCGACGAGGCGATGGAGACCGACGCCGAGACACTGACCCGGGGCATCCTGTTGACGGCCGACGTGTCGCACCTGAAGGCGCTGCTGGAGGTGCGCGAGGAGATCCTGGCCGCTGGACACACGCCGTCGGCGGAGGTGCCGACCCCCTACGACCTCGATGCGGCGATCGAAAAGCTGCTGGCGCACCACCTGCGGCGCCGCGACGGGGCGAAGTAGCCGCGCCGGCGGTGCCCGAACGAAGCTAGCCCAGCCACGTCGTGACCGCACCGGGGTCCGGTGCGATATCGGTTGGTGGCTCGGTTGGGTTGGGGCCGAACAACTCCCGCGCCCGCGCGAGCAGTGCGCGCACCTCGTCGAGTTGCTGCTGCAGCGCAGATTCGGCCATGCCTGCACGCTACCCAGGCCTGCGCTCCCGCACAATTCACCGACTGCACAAAGCATGCGTGAGATGCCGCTACGCTAAGCCGGTGGTGATCGGTCGGATAACGGCGCGCCGGCGCCTCCGGAGGGCGACCCGAGAATCGTTGGCGATTCCGGCCTTCAGTTCTCCGGTTGATTGCACCCCGTGGGTGACGAGTGGGCTCTGGCCTGCCTTGCTGTCGCCGGCCACCGCCGAAAACGCCACGCTCGCAAAGTATTTGAAGACCGATTTGCAGCGAATCGTGGATAGCGCCAACGACGTGCTGAGGAGGTTGCAGCGTGCGGGGCTGGTGGAGTCGGTACGGCAGGAAGAGGAGGCCCGCATCGTCGGCGAGGCCCGCGCCCTCGCCGTGCAGCGGGTCGAGTCGACGATCCGCCAGTTGCACGCGCTCAGAGGTGACGTGCCGACGGGCCGGAGGCACGCTCCGACCGCCGTGCCCGCACCGGCAACCGAGGTCACCGAGGCCGTCGGCGCCGAGTCCGCCGGCCAGCGATTGCGGCGCCTGCTCACCTTCGCGGCCCGTCAGGCGCCACGGCTGAACTGGGCCGTCGGCGACCGCGCCGGGGGCGGCACGGTCCTGGCCACCGACCTCGCCCACGGGTGGATACCGCCGCGCATCGCGCTGCCGGCCGGCGTGCGACTGCTGCCCCCCGCACGGCGCACCGGCACGATCACCGGCCTGGTCGGCGACACGACGCGCGCCGCGACCTACGCTCCCGGGGACCGCCTGGGCTGGCCGGACGACTTCGCCCCGACGACCTCCTCGGCGCGGCCCCGCGAACTGCCCCCGGTTTACGACGGGGTGCGGGTGCTGAGCGACGCGACGCGGGGGCGCGGCGGCCTGTCCCGGCTCGTGCACTCCTTGGCCGCGGCGGCGGCCGACGGGGCCCGCGTCGTCGACGACGAGGTGGACCTGCTGCGGGTGCACCTCGACACCGCGCTGCACCAGCTGCCGGCGCGGCATCCCGGCGCGGAGCCCGGCTTGCTGCTCAACTGTCTGCTGCTGGCCGCGACCGAGGCCGCCGTCACCGGGGATGCGATCTCGGCGAACTACCACCTGGCCTGGTTCCGGGAACTCGACGCACCACCCGGCTGCGTGAACCCCGGATCGTGAATTGACGCTGGTCGGAGCACCGAAGGATACTGGCAGCGTGTCGGGATCGGGCGGTCGCGCGAACCTGGGCGACAAGGATCTGGTCGACGCGGTGCTCCGCGATCTGAGCGAGGCGGCCGACAAGTGGGAAGCGCTGGTGACCCAGGCCGGGACCGTCACCTACAGCGTCGACCTCGGCGACGTCCACGCCGTCGCGAACTCCGACGGCAGGTTGCTGCGGCTGACGCTGCACCCGGGGGTGATGACCGGCTACACCCACGGGGAGCTGGCGGACCGGTTGAACCTGGCGATCGCCGCGCTGCGCGAAGAGGCCGAGACCCAGAATGAGGCCACCTACGGCGGTCCCCTGCAGTGACGGCGCCGGCCGCCTACCGGCCGGCGCCGGGCGGGCCGGCGAAGGCCTGGGCGATCTCCAGCCAGCGCCGCGCGTCGGCCCCCTCGGCGGTGATGTCGAGTTCGCCCAGCGGGCGCCGCTGCGTGACCAGGAAGCAGAAGTCCAGGGCCGAACCGGTGACCCGCTGGGCGGCATCGGGCGGCCCCCATGACCAGGTGTCGCCGCCGGGTCCCCGCAGCTCGACGAGGAACGGCCCGGCCGGGGCGGCCAGGTTGTGGACGGAGAAGGCGTAGTCGCGGGTGCGCACCCCGAGGTGGGCGATCGACCGCAGTCGTGGCGTGGCGGTCCGGGTGACGCCGAGGGCGTCGGCCACGTCGAGGCCGTGCGCCCAGGTCTCCATCAGCCGGGCCGTGGCCATCGACGCCGCGCTCATCGGTGGGCCGAACCAGGGCACCTTGCGCCCATCGGGCACCGCCAGCAGCGCCTCGTGCAGCCGCGCGCGATTGACCCGCCAGTCGGCGAGCAAGACCGGCGGCGGCAGGGCCGCCAGCTCTGCGGCGCCGGCGTCGACGAAGCCGGTCGGGTCGGCCGCGGCGGCCTCCAGCGCCGCGGCGAACGCCGCCGCGTCGGCGACCGCGCTCAGCGCGACCCGGTCCGTCCACAGCAGGTGCGCGATCTGGTGAGCGATGGTCCAGCCCGGCGCGGGTGTCGGGAGGGCCCACTGGTCCTGCGCAAGCCCCGCCACCAGGGCGTCGAGGTCGTCGCTTTCGGCGCGCAGGTCGGCCACCACCGGCGCGGGCCCGGCCATCAGCGCCTGCCCACGACGCTGTGTGCGAGCAGCCCGCCCAGGTACAGAGCCGACCCGAACAGCGCGAACGCGGGCGCGTGCCCGTCGGCCGGGATCAACGCCGCGGCCACGGTGATGGCGACGATGAACGCCACCCAGAACAGCGCGTCCTGCACGGCGAACACGTGTCCGCGCAACGCGTCGTCGACGTCGATCTGCATCGCGGAGTCGGCGCACAGCTTGACCACCTGCCCGGCCACGCCGAGCAGGAGGCCGCACACCACCATGACCGGAATCCGCAGCCCGGCGCCGGCGGTCTGGATCAGCGCGGCGGCGGCCAACGCACCGTTCGCCGTCCCATAGCGGCCCCACCGGCGCACCGCGACCGGCGTCAGCAGGTTGGCCAGGAACGCCCCGAGGCCCGTGGCCGCGAAGAAGAGCAGCGCGGTGCCCAGTCCCCCGGCGTCCGGGCCGGTCAGATGGCGGACCAGCAACAGGATCAGCAGCGAGTTGATGCCGACCGCCATCCGGTGCGCGGCCAGCCCGGCCAAGGTGCCGGCCACCGTCGGGTAGCGCACGACCGTGCGCACCCCGTGCAGCCAGCCGGTGCCGACCGCGTACAGCGCCGACCCGTGGATGGCGCGCACCGTGTCGTCCGGGCCGAGCACCCGCGCGCCGAACCGCAACGCCAGGAGCAATGCGATCGCCACCGGGATGGCGGTGAGGAAGATGATCGCCGAGGCTCCGTCGTCGCCGGCGCCCATCAGCAAGCGGGGCACCAGCATGAAATTGGCACCCAGGAACGCCGCGGCGGCACCCGACGCGGCGGCGACCGCGTTCATGGTCACCACCTGGTCGCGTGGCACCACGTGCGGCAGCGACGCCGACAGGCCCGACGCGACGAACCGCGCCAAACCGTTGGCGAACAACGCCGCGATCAGCAGCGCCATGTCGCCGGCCCGCACGGCGAGGATCGTGCCGA
>Ga0078972_1005434_pt1 | contig 32356 bp, 42 predicted proteins | sample YelNatPaOPGAMG01_FD_67568 | JGI IMG/M metagenome (GOLD analysis project Ga0078972, IMG submission 67568) | Hot spring thermophilic microbial communities from Obsidian Pool, Yellowstone National Park, USA - OP-RAMG-01 (SPADES assembly) (version 2) | ecosystem: Environmental > Aquatic > Thermal...
ACGCAGACGAAGAGATAAAACAAAAGGCAAAGGCATTAAAACCCGTTGCCTATATCTATAAACCTTTTGATATTGATGAACTGGTAGATAAAGTAAAGGCGGTGTTAAAGTAGGATGGATATTGTAAATTTAAATATATTTTCTAGGATAAAAAATTACCGTAAATTAAGCAAGGAATTACAGGAGGTTTTATCAAAACATCCTGACGATGTCCCGAAATTTCAAGGGGTATTTAATTTAACTGTAGATAGAATTTATCAGGATATAATGGACTTTGAGAGAGAGAATATAGAGAAATTTGAATCAGATGTATATAGATTAAAGAAAATATTTGAGAAAAGATACAGGCCATATTTTCTTTATGGCGAATATGTAAAGTGGTGCGCAGAAAAGCCATTTGGTTATTCAGGAGATTTTAAAATCATAGATGATATCTATAAAAACCAGGTGCGAACAAAGGGGTTTGACGGGTTGTGGGATAACTGGTTTCAGCAATTGGCTGCCTCTTGCGCTGTGCGCGAGAGAAAGGAGGATTTTAAGAAGATAATATCAGATTTTGTAAAAGAGCAGAAAAACAAAAATTTACGTTTTATGAATTTGGCTTCGGGCCCGGCAAGAGAAATTAAGGAACTCCTTGATAATGATAAAGATGGATTATTTTCCAACATAGTGTTTGATTGCTATGATTTTGATTTTAGGGCGCTCAATTACGCAAAAGAACTACTCGTTAATTATAACAATATTAATTTTTTCCAGGAGAATGCTGTCCGCATTGCTTTAAAAAGAAACGTAGAAGAAATAATCAAATACAAATATGATTTTATTTATTCTACAGGTTTATTTGATTATTTTGATGAGAGAATAGCTGTTAGATTGGTAAGCAACTTAAAGAAAATTCTTAAACCTGGTGGTATGATGGCAATAGCAAATTTTAGGGATAAATATAGCAATCCATCTTCTATTTGGATGGAATGGATTGGGCAATGGTATATTATTTATAGAACAGAAGCAGAGTTCAGAAAGATTTTTTCAAATAGCGGTTTTTTACAAAAAGATATACAAATTATTCCTCAAAAAAGTAAAGTTATGCAGTACTGTTTAATAAGAAAATAACGGCTATGTGGTATTATCCTATAAGCGGATTAATAAATGGCTTAACACTTAGTCTATTGGGTATATTTGTCTTTGCTAGAAATAGAAAATCACCCCTAAATATTACTTACGCGATTTTCTGCATTTTTATTTCGTTTTGGAGTTATTCATATTTCCTATGGCAAATTTCCAAAAATAGCAAAGAAGCGTTTTTTTGGTGCCAGATGCTAATGTTAGGGGCTATTTTTATCCCATCTTCATATTTCCATTTTGTTACAACTTTAATTGATAAGTATAGTGAAAAAAATATGAGGCGAATTGTTTATTTTGCATATTTACTCGCTGGATTTTTTGCAATTTTAAACTTTACGCCCTTGATGATTATTGATGTAAAGCCGCGGTTAAGGTTTCCTTTTTGGCCCACAGCCGGTAGCGCTTATAAATATTTTTTGATATATTTTGCAGCCTACTCTATTTATGGTTGTTATCTTTTATTAAAGGAGGCTAAAAAAGCAAAGGGGATAAAACGCAATCAAGTTCTGTATGTTTTTATAGGTAGTGTCTTAGGTTATATAGGTGGCGCTACTAATTTCCCATTATGGTATGATATAAAAATATATCCTGTTGGGAATATTCTAAGTTCAGTTTATGTCTCTTTAGTTGCCTACGCCATTCTGCGTTACCGCCTTATGGACATTACTGTTGCTATTACCCGCACAGGCATATTTATTGCGGTTTACACATTTGTCCTTGGGCTTCCCTTTGCAGTTGCCTTTTTGCTTAAAAACAGGCTTACTGCAATATTTGGAGGTTATTGGTGGACGCTACCCTTGGGGCTTATGGCTGTCTTAGCCACTGTAGGGCCATTTATTTATATCTACGTTGAACGCAGGGCAGAGGCAAGGCTCCTTAAGGAGCAACGCAGGTATCAGAATACCCTAAAACAGGCCTCTTTGGGTATGACCCGCATCCGTGACTTAAGGCGCCTCCTTGATTTAATAGCCCATATTGTTACCAAGACAGTCAAGATATCCTATGCCGCAATTTACCTTTATAATAAAGATACCGATGAATACCTTCTGCAGGTAAGCCGCGATAAAGGAAAAGGAAGGAACTCTCCCATTAGATTAGATTCCAAAAACCCCATTGTTGTCTGGTGTGCCTATAAACATCAACCCTTAATTTACGAAGAAATCAAGCGCCAGAAGGAGGATTTAAAAACTGAACTCTACTCTGACTTAGAGGAGCAGATGCGCCTCCTTAATGCCTCAGTTGTTATACCAAGTTTTTTAGATGATAGGCTTATGGGTTTTATTGTCTTAGGGGATAAACTCTCCAACCAGGTTTATACCCGCGATGACATAAATGTATTTGAGGTCTTAGCCAGCCAGGCTGCCTTAGCAATTGAAAACGCCCAGTTCTACGAAGAAACCAAGCATATGCAGGAGCAGATTGCCCAGGCAGAGAAGATGAGCACCATAGGCACTATGGCAGACGGCCTATCCCATCAGATAAATAACCGACTCTACGCCCTTTCCTTGATTGCCGGCGACACAATTGACACAATCAGGATGACTGATACCTCCACCTGCGCTCCAGAGGTCAAGGAGATGATTAATCAGATTAACCATGCCTTAAACCGCATCCAGACCAATGTTATTCAAGGAGGAGAGATTGTCAGGGGCCTGCTTAAATACTCCCGCCAGGATGATACAACCTTAGAGCCCTTAGACCTAAGCACTGTCCTTGATAACACCTTAGAGATGGTGCAATACAAGGTAAAACTCTCTGAGATAGATATCCACAGAGACTTTAATAATCTGCCTAAGATAAAAGGTAACCTCGTGCAATTAGAAGAGGTGTTCTTTAACTTCATTGACAATGCCTACGACGCCATCCTTGAACGCAAAAGCACCTTAAAAGAGCCGGGTTATAGAGGCAGGATAACTATCTCAGCCCTGCCAAAATCAGACTCTACTGTAGAAATTACTGTTGAAGATAACGGCATAGGAATCAAAAGCGATAACTTAAAGAAACTCTTCACCCCATTTTTTACAACCAAGACATCTTCCCGCCGCGGCACAGGCTTAGGACTCTATGTTATCAGAAAAATCATCACAGACACCCATAAAGGAAATATTCAGGTTGAGTCAGAATACGGCTTAGGCACAAGGTTTATCCTTGAGTTGCCGGTAGTAAAATAGGGACGTTTCTATTTTGACCCCTGGTCCCACTGGGAGCGGGCAAGAACAAGGCCCTTGTATACAATTTTGAAAAACCGCTTGCTCGAAGTAAATGAATTAGGTATAACAACTTTATTCACCTACAATTGTGATGGCGGCAGTGTAAAGAAGACCACTGGTTCAAACTCAACTATTTACATCGGCTCCCTGTATGAGGTTAGCCGGTGAACCAGTCAGTCGGTTTACAAAACATATCTTCTAAGGTGCAAATAGAATTTGTTCTGTGAACTCGCAAACCAGCGAACCTGCTAACCTGCAAAACCAACTTTAGATTTGACTTGTCTAGCCGTTTATTATAGTAAGGATGGTTTAAATGCCTTGCTATGCCCGGAAGCATCTACTATATGGAAGAAGAGAATGGCAGGTATATGCCGCGAAGACAAGGCCGATCTCAACAAAGAATTGTTTTATAACTTCTTATGTATGGTATAATTAGATAACACGTCTTTTAACGTGTTTACACGCTGGCCAGAAATTGTCTTATCTGGTCGTGATTTCCGGCTAATATCGCAATACAATCTTCACCTTCTCGCCTTATAACTACTCGAATATTTTCTTCGGCACCAGCTTCATAATAAGGCTTCCTTAACTGCTTATAAAAAAATCGCGGGGCTATCTTTTGTGCTTCTTGTAAATTGCACCCGCTAGAATAATAAGCAGTTAAAGATTCGAGTATCAGTCCTACTATTTTCTTTTGTTCAGGGCCAAGACGCTTGAGACTTCTTTTAAAAGAGGGCCTGTAATAAAGGTGCAGAGGCACGGATTAAACTTTCCCTTTTTTTAAATTAGCGATGAATTTTTTGGTTACTGGCTTCTTTTTTCCTTTCTCCCGCGCTGCCAAGATCTTTAATTTCGCATATTCCTCATCTGTAAATTCTCTTTCCTTTGTTTCTAAAGGAATCAGTTCTATGCCTTCTTTAGAAATTTCTATCTCAAACATAGATCCTTTTCCAAGGCCCAACGCATTCGTAATCTTCTTGGGTATAGTTACTTGATTTTTTGCGGTCATTACTACAGTCATCTTTCTCACCTCCTCTAGCAAGTATACCATAAAGTAAGAAAATCGTCAAGGACGAAAGTAAGATTTTTTAAACCGTTAAATCAAAGCCCTTTTGCGATAATTTAAGGATAAGGGGACGTTTCTATTTTATTTAAGCGTCCCTTTTTTATTTGACACTAAGTGAATTAAATGATATATTTAACAAATATGGCGGCAATCTAAATAGTTAAATTATTATAGAAAGGGGATGATAATATTGCCTCAGGTTGAAATTAGAAAGGATGAGTCTTTTGAATCGGCTTTGCGCCGTTTCAAAAAGCAAATTGAACAGGAGGGTATTCTAAAAGAAGTGCGGGACCGTAAGCATTATGAGAAACCCAGCGAGCGCAAGAGAAAAAAGGCCAGGAGAAAGGTCTGATAATGGTCTTTGGTCTTTCTACTTCCTGGAACGCCTTTAGATATTCTGACGCTCGCCAGATGCTCTTTGAGATAAAGGCGTTGGGATTCAGCGAAATTGAGTTAAGTTTTAACCTAACCCCTGGAATGGTGGATGGGGTTGAGGGATTAGTTAAAGATGGCTCAATAAGGGTCTTAAGCGTGCATAATTTTTGTCCAATCCCAGACAAAATAACAAGAGAGGCAGCCCTCCCTGATTATTACTCTCTGGCATCTCTAAATGAGGAAGAAAGGCAAAATGCGCTTAAATACACCAAAAGAAGCATTGATACAGCAGACCGTTTAGGGGCGCAGGCAGTAGTTTTACATAGTGGCAGGGTAGAGATACCAGATAAGATGAGGGATTTGATAAATCTATACGCAAGCGGACTTAGCGCCTCAAGTGAATTTAATGCATTAAGAGATGAAATTATAAACGAGAGACGCCAACGTATCAAGCCGCATTTTGACAAAACCCTTAAGAGTTTGGAAGAAATAAGTAGGTACGCATTAAAAAAAGGCATTTCTTTAGGTATAGAGACACGTTTTTATTATCGCGAAATACCGTCTTTTGAGGAAATAGGTGTAATCCTTAAAACCTTTAAGGGTTCCAATGTATTTTACTGGCATGATACAGGCCATGCCCAGGTAATGGAGAATTTAGGTTTCTGGCGGCATAAGGATTTTTTAGATGCCTATGGCGGGGATATGCTTGGAATACATTTACACGACATTTCAGGCTGCCAGGACCATAAGGCGCCATCAAAAGGGAATTTTGATTTTCGTCAAGTTAAACCATACCTTAAGGATAGCACCATAAAGATAATAGAGGCGCATCATCCGGCAAGCGAAAAGGACTTAACAGAAGGCAGGGATTTTTTAGAATATATTTTTTATGGATAAGCCTAATATCAGAAAACCCGCTGTAGCAGGTCAGTTTTACCCCTCATCCCCTTTAGAATTAAAACGGCAAATAGCATCTTTTATTGATGAAAAACATATTAAGAAAGATGCGATTGCCTGCATACTCCCGCATGCCGGTTATATGTATTCTGGAGGAGTGGCTGTAGATGTTGTCTCAAGGATTAATATTAAGGATAAAATCATACTTTTAGGTCCGAACCATACAGGATATGGGTATGAGTTTAGCATTATGGCATCCGGCGTCTGGCAGACGCCTTTAGGGGATATTAAAATAGATAGCCGCCTCGCAGATACAATTCTTAAGCATTCAAAATACCTAAAGGAAGACAGCCTTGCCCATACCTTTGAGCATTCTCTTGAGGTAGAGTTGCCTATCCTTCAATACTTCAGGCCTGATTTTGAGATTGTCCCGATTACAATTTTATCAGAAGAGCCTGACACATTAAAGGAGATTGGCAAAGAAATAGCAACTGCCATAAAAGATTCACGAATAGAAAATTCCACGCTGATTGTAGCCAGTTCAGATATGACGCATTACGAACCCCAGGCTCAGGCAGAAAGGAAGGATAAGGAGGCGATTGATGCAATTTTAAATCTGGATGAGGATAAACTGATAGAAAGAATTAAACGTTTAAATATTACGATGTGCGGATATGCCCCTGTTATAACTATGCTTTCTTTAGCCAAGGGCATCGGGGCAAAAAGAGCGGAATTAATAAAATACTCAACAAGTGCAGATATTACAGGAGATACCAGTTCTGTAGTCGGCTACGCCGGCCTTACGGTATACTAATATGGAAGAAGATAAAAAAAATATAGACGAAACATGGAAACAGGCTGTTGAAAAAGAGAAAGAAGAATTAAAGAAAGAAGGCAAGTTTATTCCGCCAGAGCCGGATTTTAAATTTTTTGTTACCACCCTTGCGCTACAGGCATCCATTGCCTTAGGGTATGTTCAAGACCCATCCACAAATAAAAAAGAAGAAAACCTGCCACAGGCAAAATTTCTTATTGATACCTTGTCTATGTTACAGGAAAAAACCAAGGGCAATCTTAATAGCGAAGAAAACAGCCTATTGGAAAATGTCCTCTATGAATTAAGGATGCAGTATGTCTTAAAAATTCAAGGGGGGAAGAAGGAATGATTGATAAAGAACTCCTGGACATTCTGGCCTGTCCTGCCTGCAAGGGGGATGTTGAGTTAAAGGATAACAAGATTGTTTGTAAAAACTGCGGCAGGAAATATCCGATAAAAGACGGCATACCGATAATGCTGATTGACGAGGCGGAATTATAGGTCCTTAGAAAACCTCAGGGTCGATGGTAGATAGTCAATGGTTAAAGACGTTTTCCTGTATTTAACTATAGACCATAGACCCGATTATGAAAACAGCGCTAAGATGAAGAGAATACTGATTATAAATGGCCCGAATTTAAATCTTTTAGGCAAAAGGGAGCCTGATATTTATGGCAAAGTGACGCTTGATGAGATTAACCGCCATTTAAGGCAGATTGCCAGGTCTAAGAATGTAAGACTTACAATTGTTCAGTCAAATATAGAAGGTGAGATTGTAAATTTAATAGGCAAGGCAAGAGGTAAATACGACGCCCTTCTTATAAATCCAGCGGCATACACCCATACGAGCGTGGCTATAAGAGATGCCATTTTAGCATCAGGCATATTGACTGTAGAGGTGCACCTGTCAAATATTTATTCCAGAGAGGAATTCCGACGTAAATCTCTTATTAGTCCCGTAGTTAAAGGAACCATATTAGGTTTTGGTCCAAAGAGTTATGACCTGGGCCTTCAGGCATTAATAGATTTATTAGAAACAAAATGAACCCGCGTTTAAAAAATATCCGCATTAAATTAGCCCAGGAGCGCCTTGATGGTCTATTATTATCTTCGCCAGCCAATATTTCGTATCTGATTAACTACCAAAGCCGCGATTCATTCTTAGTCATAACTAAAGACAAGGAAATCTACATTACAGACTCAAGATATACTGAAGAAGCCAGGTTATACCTAAAAGGCGGGATTATCATAAAGAAAATAGATGGTTCAGTGTTTAAGACCATTGCCGAGGTTTTAGGCGACCTTAATTTAAAAAGAACTGGTTTTGAAGAAAGGTACCTTCCATTTGCCGATTATCGTAAGATTAGAGATAACCTCAAAAGGGATATGGAGTTAATCCCTGTTTATGGATTAGTGGAAGTCCTCAGGCAGATTAAAGACGCAGAGGAAATCTCCAAGATTAAAAAAGGGCTTAATATTACTTTTAAGGCTTTGCATTTTATACAGGATTTTATAAAGCCAGGCAAAAAAGAGATTGAGATTGCAGCAGAGATAGAACGATTTATAAGGTATAATGGCGCTTCAGGCGCCGCCTTTGAGATTATTGTCGCCTCAGGCCCTAATTCAGCATTTCCACACCATATCACATCTCAAAGAAAGATTAAAGAAAATGAACCTGTTTTAATTGATATGGGAGTGGATTATTCTGGATATAAAACCGACTTGACAAGGACATTCTTTTTAGGTAAAATAAATACTCTATTTAAGAAGGTTTACCGCATCGTCAGCCACGCCCAGGAGAGGGCATTAAGGTTAATCAAACCAGGCGTTGCTTTAAGCAGGCTCGATTTATCTGCCCGCCAATACATAACCCAGAAAGGATACGGCGGGTTTTTTGGTCATAATTTAGGCCACGGCGTAGGCTTAGAGACCCATGAGGCACCGCAGATATCAGGCAAGGAAACTGCCAAGGCAATGCCAGGTATGGTGTTTACAGTGGAACCAGGCATATATATACCGGGAAGGTTCGGTATAAGAATAGAAGACATGGTTTTAGTAACCAGGAAAGGGGTGGAATTGCTAAGTGGCACTTTCAATAAATGAAATCAAAGCAGGTTTAACAATATTTGTAGATAACGCAGTCTGGATTGTCCTGGAATGCCAGCATGTCAAGCCTGGCAAAGGGGCTGCCTTTGTGCGTGTAAAGATGAGAAATTTAAAGAACTCCGCTGTTCAAGATAAGACATTCAGGAGCGAGGAAAAGATTGAAGAGGCGTTTGTTGAAGAAAAAAAACTCCAGTATCTTTATAATTCAGGAGGCGTTTATCACTTTATGGACCAGGAGACTTACGAGGACATAACTATTACAGAGGAGGATATTGGAGAGAAAAAGAAATTTCTCAAAGATAACCTTGAGGTTAGTGCCTATTACTATAAAAACGAAATTTTGAATGTCAGCCTTCCTAACTTTATTGAACTTCAAATCACCCATACAGAGCCAGGGATTAAAGGCGATACAGCCAAAAGCGGCAGCAAGCCAGCCACCACAGAGACCGGCGCGGTAATACAGGTTCCGCTCTTTATAGACGTAGGTGATAAAGTTAAAATAGACACCCGCACCGGCGCATATGTGGAAAGGGTATAAAGGTATATTGATTTTTTAAATGGCGTATCTTTAGAGGTAAGATTTTATTAAAAAGGAGAAGGCGCTGGTGAACATAAAAGAAATAAAAGAAATGATTAATCTGATGAATGAAAACAACCTCGTGGAGTTGGAAATAGAGAAAGATGGTATGCGCATCCGACTGAAAAAACGGGGTTCAGAAACAGAGGTTTTTAGCGGGCCTATGATAATTGATAAAGGAAAGGTTGTTGAAAGTCAAGTCCATAGGGAGCCATCTCTTGAGCCAACTAAAGAACAACAGGCAACTACAATAGAGATAAAGGCTCCTATGGTAGGGACTTTTTACAGGGCACCTTCTCCAGAATCCCCTCCCTATATAGAAGTTGGACAGATAATAGAGCCGGGACAGGTAATCTGCATCATTGAGGCGATGAAGTTGATGAATGAGATAAAATCAGAGGTGAAGGGAAAGGTCTTAGAGGTCCTGGTGGAAAATGCCGAACCGGTTGAATACGGGCAATCAATGTTTCTAATTGAGCCGCTTTAGCAATTATAGAAAGAATATCTTCACCCAGTCTCTATATATTTACACAGGGGTATGTTTTCCAAAATACTTATTGCTAATCGGGGCGAAATAGCCCTTAGAATTATACGCGCCTGCCGTGAATTAGGAATTCGTACTGTGGCGGTTTACTCTGATGTAGACAGGGACTCCCTGCATGTGAGGTTTGCAGACGAGGCTATCTGCATAGGAGGCGCCCAGAGCAGCAATAGTTATCTAAATATTCCCGCCATTATCAGCGCTGCAGAGATTACAGATGTGGAGGCAATACATCCTGGATACGGCTTTTTGGCTGAGAATCCCCACTTTGCAGAAATCTGCGAGTCCTGCCAGATAACCTTTATAGGACCAACCCCTGAAAACATAAGACGTATGGGAGATAAGATGGCAGCCCGTATTGCAATGCAAAAATGCGGCCTGCCCATAGTCCCGGGAAGCATTGCTGTAGTAAAAGACAAAGAAGATGCGTTAAAAACCGCCAAGAAAATAGGTTATCCTGTGATTATTAAGGCTGCTGCTGGCGGCGGCGGCAAGGGTATGAGGATATGCCACAATGATATTAGATTAATATCTAGCCTTATGACTGCAAGGCAGGAGGCAGAGGCTAATTTCGGCAACCCAGATGTTTATATTGAGAAATATATCGAAAAACCCAGACATGTAGAGATACAGATTTTGGCTGATAGATACGGCCATGCATTGCATCTCGGAGAAAGGGACTGCAGCATTCAAAGAAGGCATCAGAAGCTTTTGGAGGAATCCCCATCTCCTGCAGTGGACAGTAAATTGCGTAAACGCTTAGGCGAGGCGGCTGTTAAGGCGGTTAAGTCTGTGAATTACGTTGGCGTCGGGACTATTGAATTTTTGCTTGACCACCACAATAATTTTTACTTTATGGAGATGAATACGCGGATTCAGGTAGAACACCCTGTAACAGAGGTAGTGACCGGTGTTGACCTTATAAAGGAGCAGATTCGCTTCGCTGCAGGCGAGAAGTTGAAACTTCAGCAGGATGATATAGAGATTGATGGGGTTGCAATAGAATGTCGTATAAACGCAGAGGATTATGAAAATAATTTTATGCCCTCCCCAGGCAAGATTGAGACATTGAACCTCCCAGGCGGTCCGAGGGTTAGGGTGGATACCCATATATATCCTGGTTATGAAATTTCCCCATACTATGATTCATTAGTGGCTAAGGTAATAACCCATGGCAGAAACCGCCAGGAGGCGATTAAGATAATGCAGAGGGCGCTTTCAGAGTTTACAATTGCTCCTATTAAGACAACCATACCCTTTCATCTGCGCCTGCTGGAAAACGCCCTTTTTGTCAAAGGTGATGTGTCAACTCATTTTGTCCAGGAGATGCTTAAGGAAGAGAAGGTGGAGGAATGATAAAAAAAGAGGAGTCCCGCACTGATTTAGGCGTTGTCAGAATTCATAATAATGTTATTGCGTCCATAGCGTCTATCGCCGCAGGGGAAATACAAGGCGTTAAGCGCATTGGCGGAGATTTAAAGAGCGGATTTTTAGAGTTATTCGGTAAAAAAGATGCGGGCAGGATAAAGGTTGACATTGACAAAAACGGCGAGGTGCGCCTTGAGGTTCCGCTGGTCATTAAATATGGATATAATATCCCTGAAATTGCAGGCCAGGTTCAAGAGGCTATTCGTAATGCCTTGGAACAAATGACAAATTTATCCATTAAAGATATTAATATCATTATACAGGGTATAGAGGTTCCAGCACAGGATGGAAAACAATAGCCAAAATTTTAATATAGCATTTTTTAAATGACAAAGGGGGTTGGATGAGAATATATACGGTTTTGGGAATATTATTTTATGCTTCTGTTCTTATTTTGATTGGCGTAATCTTGATTGCTTTTTCATTTAACATCTTGCAGACTGAGGATATGAATAATCTGTGCATGTATATAAAGCAGTCAGGTACTAACGCCAGGATTATAGTCGGACTTTCCGGGTTGCTTCTGATATTAATAAGTTTTTCTTTCGCACAATTAATATTAGGCAGGTTCCAGCGGGAGAAGACAATCGCATTTACCACACCTACTGGAGAGGTAACAGTTGCACTCTCAGCAGTTGAGGACTTGATAAAACGCCTTTCCAATATTTTACCAGAGATAAAGGAATTGAGGCCTGACGTAATCGCAACCAAAAAAGGCATTATTGTAACACTAAGGGTAGTCTTGAGGTCTGAGGCGAATATTCCAGAGTTAACCAGTCACCTGCAGGACATAACAAAGTCTAAGATACAAGAAGTCTTAGGCCTTGAAGAGCCAATAATTATAAAGATACATATAGCCAAGATTATTTCTTTTGAAGAAAAGGATAAGAGAAAGAAAGATGTGTTTAAAGAAGAGCCACCAATACCTTATGGAGGGTATGGGAGGGTATAAATTAAAATAAATACCAATAAATACCAATAATACCAATAAATACCAAACTGAATAAAAAACGAAAAAGAGAAAGAAAAACAAAAAATATAAAGAATACGGAGGATGGGGGTATGATGAAGATAGGTGTATTAACTGGCGGAGGTGATTGCCCAGGGTTAAATCCTGTAATCAGGGCAATAGTTAGAAAAGGGCTTAATGAAGGATATGAAATTACAGGTATTAAAAACGGTTGGAAGGGATTAATTGACAATGAAATTATGCCTCTGGATATTGAGGCTGTTTCAGGGATATTGCCTAAAGGCGGGACAATTTTAGGCACGAGCCGCACAAACCCTTATAAAAAAGAAGGGGACGTAAACAAGGTTAAAGAGAATTACAAAAATCTCCACCTTGATGCGTTAATCGCCATAGGAGGCGAAGATACCTTGGGTGTGGCTGCAAAATTAATTAAAGACGGCATTGGCAATATCGTTGGCGTTCCAAAGACAATAGATAACGACCTTTCAAGCACAGACTATACCTTTGGTTTTGACACAGCGGTAAACATAGCAATGGAATGCATTGATAGGCTACATACAACAGCGGAAAGCCATCACCGTATTATTGTTGTGGAGGTAATGGGCAGGCACGCCGGCTGGATTGCCGTTGAGGCAGGAATTGCAGGAGGGGCAGATGTAATCCTGATTCCTGAGCAGCCCATTGATATAGACGAAGTCTGCGCTGCTATAAAAAAGAGGCATGCAAGGGGCAAGACATTTAGTATTGTTGTTGTGGCTGAAGGTGCGCAATTTAAAAAAGGGACAGTTGTTACCCAGGAACAAAGACTGGATGACTTCGGTCACGTTAGGCTTGGCGGTATCGGAGATAATCTGGCTAAGGAAATAGAAAAAAGAACTGGATATGAAACGCGGGTAAGCGTGCTCGGTCATATTCAAAGAGGAGGCTCGCCTACGGCGTTTGACAGGGTCCTGGGGACAAGATTTGGCGTAAAGGCAGTAGAGTTGGTAAAAAATAAAAAATTCGGCAGAATGGTTGCTTTATCCGGAAATAAAATCATTGATGTGCCCATTGAAGACGCTGTCAAGGCGCTAAAGACAGTAGATAACGAACTATATGAGATTGCCAAGGTGTTTTTTGGATAAAAAACGAAAGAAGGGTATATGAGGGATAAAATAAAAGATATTTTACTTGAGAGCATTCAGGTGAAAGAAGAATTACTGCGCACTGCCATTGGACAGATTTTAGACATATCTGAAATTGTGATTGATTGCCTTAAGAAAGGCGGCAAAATCATCATTTTTGGAAACGGAGGTTCAGCCAGCGACAGCCAGCATATAGCAGCAGAACTCGTAGGCAGATTCAAAAAGGACAGGCCAGGACTTGCGGCTATCGCCCTTACCACAAATACCTCTATCCTGACAGCAGTAGCCAATGACTATGGTTATGATATTATTTTTGCAAAGCAGGTTGAGGCATTAGGCGCCAAAAACGACGTAGTTATTGGCATTTCAACCAGCGGTAAGGCAAGGAATGTTGCCTGCGGTATTAAACAGGCAAAGAAGATGGGGCTTAAGACAATTGCGCTTACAGGTGGAGACGGCGGAGAATTGGCTAAGTTGGCTGATGTTGCCTTGATTGTTCCTTCTTGCGTTACTGCCAGGATTCAGGAGGCGCATATTACCATAGGGCATATCATATGCGAAATAGCGGAGGAATCCCTTTGTCAGGAACAAAAATAAAGGGGATAAAAGAACTAAAAAAAATAATTTCAAGGCTTAAAAGCCAGGGTAAAAGAATAGTCTTTACCAACGGCTGCTTTGATATCCTTCATTATGGGCATGTAAAATATTTAGAAAAAGCCAAAGGCTTAGGGGATTGTCTTGTGGTTGCGGTAAATAGCGACGCATCTGTAAAAAGGCTTAAGGGAAGCCACAGACCAATAGTCAGTCAATACGACAGGATGAGAATAATAGCGGGTTTAGAGAGTGTAGACTACGTTGTCTTATTTAAAGAAGATACGCCGCTTAAAATTATAAAAATTCTTAAACCAGATATTTTAGTCAAAGGTTCTGATTGGAATAAAAAAAGCATAGTAGGCGGTGATTTTGTTTCAAGTTATGGCGGCAGGGTAGTTACTATTCAATTAACAAAGGGCCGTTCTACCACTAATTTAATTAGGAAAATTGCGCGAATTTTCTAAAACAGAAAACGTTATTAATCGCATTATTGACGCAAACATCAACCGTGCCAAAGAAGGCCTGCGCGTCTGCGAAGAGATAACGCGGTTCATCCTTAACAGCCGAGTTCTTACGGCTGATATTAAAGGCTTAAGGCATAAGATTGATTCTTTAATTAAAGGCCTGCCTGATAAATATGTCTTGCTTAGCCAAAGGAAAAGTTTAGAGGATGTGGGCAGGGGTTTGTTCGGGAATGAGTTAAAAAGAAACAACGTTGAGGATATTTTCTTTGCCAATATACAACGCGTCAAAGAATCATTAAGGGTCTTAGAGGAGTTTATGAAACTTAGAAATTCCAATTTGTCAATTCGGTTTAAGGGGATAAGATACGACATCTATGAAGTCGAAAAAAAAATTGCTCAAAGGATTGCGTCTTTATATCATCATAGATAAACAGGTATGCGGTAAGAGGTCTATCTACGACATCTGTTCCATAGCGGCGCGCTCAGGCGCCGGGGTAATACAATACAGAGACAAGAAATCCCATAAAGACGCCATCCTTAAAAATGCCCAGATGCTGGGCGAGATTCTGACGAGTACCAAAACCCTATTCCTTATCAATGACTACCTGGATATAGCAAAGATTGTGGATTGCGATGGCATCCATTTGGGACAGTGCGATACCTCTATAAGAATAGCCAGGATGATATTAGGGGATGATAAGATTATAGGGGTATCCTGTCATAGTTTAGAGCAGGCAACAAAGGCTGAGGCAGAAGGGGCGGACTACGTAAGCATTGGACCTATCTTTAAGACACCAACCAAACCTGATGCCAGGCCTGTAGGCGTGGAATTGATATCTAAGGTAAGAGAAAAAATCAAGATACCATTTTTTGTCATAGGCGGAATAAATAAAAATAATATCAAGGATGTTCTTGCGTCAGGGGCAGAAAGGGTTGCTGTCTGCTCTGAGATATGTAAGGCAAAGGATGTTTATTCTGCTACAAGCCTTATGAGTAAAATATTGGATGTGAAAAGATGACACAATTGGAATACGCTAAAAATAATACCATAACCCCCTTAATGAGAAAAATCGCTGCATTAGAAGGCGTAAGCCCTAAATTACTGATGCAGCGTATAAAAGAAGGCAGGGTAGTTATCCCGCTTAATAAAAAACATACAGTAAAGAAACCCTGCGCTATAGGCTTTGGAATGCGCACCAAGATAAATGCCAATATCGGCACATCTACGGATAAATCATCCATTGATTATGAGTTAAAGAAATTGACCACGGCTATTAAATATGGAGCGGATACGGTTATGGATTTAAGCGTGGGTGGGGATTTAAGAGGTGTAAGGCAAAGGATATTAAAATACTCATCCGTACCTGTAGGTACTGTCCCGATATATGAAATAGCAGTAAAGGCGCAACAAAATAAAGGCAATTTCCTGGAGTTTGAAGGTAAAGATGTATTATCTGTCTTGGAGTCACAGGCTAAAGATGGCGTGGATTTTTTTACTATTCATGCAGGGGTAACCAGGAAAACCCTTGAAGTTTTAAAGAATAACAAAAGGCTCTTAAACATTGTTTCTCGCGGCGGCGCAATATTAGCCAACTGGATGACTTATCATAAAAAAGAAAATCCGTTCTTTCAATATTACGACAAGGTTCTGGAAATTGCATACACCTACGATATCTGTTTAAGTTTGGGTGATGGTTTAAGGCCTGGCTCAATATTGGACGCCACTGATAAACCTCAGATTTCAGAATTAAAGACTTTAGGGGAACTCGCCCTGCGGGCACAAAAGAAGAATGTTCAGGTTATGATTGAAGGTCCTGGCCATGTGCCGATAAATCAGATTGAAAAGAATATTTTGTTGGAGAAAAAATTTTGCCATCAGGCACCATTTTATGTCCTTGGTCCTTTAGTTACTGATATCGCTGCTGGATATGACCATATTACTGCCTCAATAGGCGGGGCATTGGCTGCAAGTTACGGAGCGGATTTTCTCTGTTATGTAACTGCCTCAGAACATCTAAGGCATCCATCTATTGAAGATGTCAGGGATGGTGTAATAGCCTCTAAAATAGCCGGCCATGCCGCTGATATAGCAAAAGGTTTAAAGACGGCAATTGCCTGGGACAGAAAGATATCTCAGGCACGCAGAAGGCGTGATTGGAAAGAACAGATTAAATTGTCCATTGACCCTGAGAAGGCTAGGGCATACAGGCTTTCTTCAAAACCGCATTTGCTGGATGTCTGCACTATGTGTGGCAGATATTGCTCTATTAAGTTAATGGATAATTGTCTGCGGGTGTAATTCAATGGCAGAATGGCAGCTTCCCAAGCTGTATATGGCGGTTCGATTCCGCTCACCCGCTTCTTATAGTAATCGAACCGAAGGGGTCGCAGCCCCGACGAATAAGTCGGGGCATGCTTTGCGACGCCCGGCGAGTCGGTGAGCCGGGCAGGGGGGGGAAGAATTTCCCCCACGTTTGGGGGAGAACAGCGACCCTGGTACTAAATTAGTTATGAGCGTTAGGAGGGGGCTTGCCCCCTCCTAAGGAGCGAACAATTGTCTTTGATAGTGGTGAGCGACAGGTTCGATTCCGCTCACCCGCTTATAGTAATCGAACCGAAAGGGTCGCAGCCCCGACGAATAAGTCGGGGCATGCTTTGCGACGCCCGGCGAGTCGGTGAGCCGGGCAGGGGGTCGCAGTCCCGGCGAATAAGCCGGGACACGCCTTGCGACGCCGCTAGGGTATAACTTATTTTTAATCGGCTTAATAGATATGCTTTTATTGAAACAAAACCCATTATTATCTAGACATTTCTTATATTTTTTAGCCATAATACAGTGCGCGGCATTTCTTGCAGGATGCGCTACTGTCCCAGCCATCAAACCCGTTGAGGTCACGCCTAAAACAGGATTTTACCATAAAATAGAAAAAGGAGAAACCCTCTGGAAGGTTTCCAAAATATATAATGTAGATATAGAGGAACTTATAAAGATTAACCGCATTTCCGACATTTCTAAGATAGAAATCGGACAACTTATTCTTATCCCAAAAAGTTCGCAGGTAAATAGCAAATCTGTAACTTACCCAATAGAAGATTTTATCTGGCCGTTAAAAGGAAAAGTCATTGCCGGGTTTGGCAGTAATGTTAATGGTATGATTAATAAAGGAATCAACATAGAGCCTACTGTGAACAAGGACGTGGTTGCTGCTCGTAGCGGCAGCGTTGTTTTTTATTCTCCGAATTTTTCAGGGTATGGAAATACAGTTATATTAGACCACGGGGATGGGCTTTTTACTGTTTACGCAAGGAATTCTTTAGTTTTTGTTAAAGTAGGGGATACCGTGAAAAAGGGAACAAGTATCGCCACTGTTGGGTCTGCGGGCAGGGATAAAAGGGAATACTTGCATTTTGAGATAAGAAAAGGTTATATACCTCAGAATCCGTTTCATTATCTGCCTTAGGATGATAAAATGAAGTGTAGATATTAAAAATATCAAGGATTTTATGGAAGACATATTTTTTGGAAGAACTGAGTATCTGGATATATTGCAAAAACGCATCTCGGATTTAAAGGATGGGTATCGTCAGAATATTGCCTTTATCGGAGATGAACTGGTAGGAAAGACCTCCATCATCTTTAGGTTTTTAAATAAATTCTGCGATAATCGCATTATCATACTTTATCTTGAAATCAGGCCTGAATCCTTGGATACATTTGCTAGAAGATTTATTGGCGTGTTGCTTTATAACTTTTTGGCTAAAAGCGATATACCACTAAAAGAGGACATTGATTTCTTAATTGACAAATCAGAAAGATTTATACCTAAAACCATAGCGAAAATAAAACTTATCCTCTGTGCCCTTAGTAAGAAAAAAAGAAACGATATCTTTGCTGAACTCCTTTTGCTTTCAGACAGTATATATCAAGAAACAGGAAAGTCCTGCGTAATAATAATGGATGAGTTTCTGCACCTTGAGCAAATAGGAGTTAAAAATCTGTATAAGGAGTGGTCAAGGATTCTTATCTTACAAAAAAATACTATGTATATACTCATAAGTTCTATGAAATTTAAAGCCAGGTATGTGCTATCCAAGAGCCTTTCTTTGTTATTCGGTAATTTTGAAATTATTACGGTTGAACCCTTTGATATAAAGACAAGCGAGGAATACCTTGATTATCGGCTTAAGGAAATGAGTTTAAACAAAGGCCTAAGGGATTTCATAGTTAATTTTACGGGAGGATACCCTTTTTATTTATCAGTTATCAGCGATGCGCTCTTAAAATCCACAGGGGCAAACTTAGTAGATACCCTGGAGAATTTGCTATTTGATGCCTCGGGGATATTAAACCAGAGATTTTCTAATTACCTTAAGCGTTTTCTTGATTCTCCCAATAGCCAGGACTACATATCAATTCTTTATTTAATCTCTAAAGGCAATAATAAACTTAAAGACATCTCGCATATTCTGCGCAAACCCCAGAAGGAGTTGAACATCAAGATAAATCAACTCGTAGAGTTGGATGCCTTAACCCGTAGCGGCGATTTTTTAAAGATTAATGACAGGGTATTTAGTTTCTGGCTTAAGTTTGTTTATCAGGAGAAACTGAATTCCCTGACGTTTGATGCCCAGAATCAAAAATCTGTATTCAGGGATAAAATAGAGGGTATGGTTCAGGAATTTCTTTTTAATTCCCAGAAACCCATCCCTGACAGAGTAATGGAACTCCTGCGTATGTTTGCCGATGAGACCATTCAGATTGAGAGAAAGAAATTTAGACTGGCACATTTTAGGGAAATTAAACCGCTTGAATTTAACAGCAGGTCATTAAAAAACGGGATGATTGGCCGCTCTAGCGATAGCCTATGGATATTGGCCTTTAAATACGATTTAGTAACTGAAGAAGATATTATAGATTTTGTCAAGGAATGCAAGAAATACAGATATAAACTTCAGAGAAAAATTATCCTTGCATTTAACGACGTAGACACCAATGCCCGTTTAAGGGCAATGGATGAAAAGATATGGACCTGGGACATAAACAACCTAAATAATATTTTGGACCTATATTATAAGCCAAGGGTTATTATATGAGAATAGGCGTGTTATCTGATACCCATATACCGGATATAGCAGATAAGTTGCCTGAGAAAATGCTTGAGGATTTTAAGACAGTGGATATGGTGATTCACGCCGGGGACATAACGGACTTAGGGGTCCTTGATGAAATCAAAAAGTTCTGCGGCAATATAAAGGCGGTCCGCGGAAATATGGACTCTTATGCAACAAGGGCTAAATTGCAGGAAAAAGAAATAATTAAATTGGGTAATTTTATTATAGGTGTTATGCACGGCAGAGGGCATCCAAACGGTTTGATAGAATTAATGAAGAGGGCGTTTAAGGATGACAGGTCGCAACTCGTTATCTTCGGACATTCGCATTCTCCTTTAGAGTTAAAGGAAGAAGGGGTAATTTATTTTAATCCAGGCAGCCCCACAGATACTTTATTTGCGCCATATAAATCTTACGGTATAATAGAGATAGATAAAGATAATAAAATAAAAACACAGATAATCAAAATATAATAACAACTTAATCTTATTGTATTTTTTAAGGTTTAAACATGGATAGACTCTGGGCACCCTGGAGAATTAAATACATTGCAGGTAAAAAAAGAAAGGGATGCATATTTTGTAAAGCCGTTAAAGCCAGAAAAGGCGAATATGTAGTATTTAAAACTAAATATGCGGTGTGTATGTTAAATATCTTTCCTTATAACAACGGCCACCTTATGGTTGCACCTATAAGGCATATTAAGGAACTCTCTGCATTAAATACCTTAGAGGTTTTGGATTTATTCAAGGCTATCACTAAAGCAATGAGGCTCCTTAATAAGATTATAAAGCCGCAGGGCTATAATTTAGGCGTTAATTTATCCAGGACAGCAGGGGCAGGCATAACGGGCCACCTGCATGTGCATATAGTTCCGCGATGGTTAGGGGATACAAACTTTATGCCGATTATTCATCAGACAAAGGTTATTTCACAATCCCTGGATGAATTATGCAGGAGACTTAGGGATGCTGACTCAAAAACAGATTAGGGAATTTGAAGATAATTTTCTATCCCCATACGCTATGAAGAGTTATGCTACGCGGGGCAGGGTTTATCAGGAAGAAGAGCATCCATATAGGTCTGTTTACCAGAGGGACCGCGACCGCATTATCCATTCCGCTGCCTTCAGAAGATTAGAGTATAAAACACAGGTATTCGTAAACCATGAGGGTGATTATTACCGCACTAGATTGACGCATACCTTAGAGGTCGCTCAAATCTCAAGAACAATCGCTGCTGCCTTAAGGTTAAACGTAGACCTTACAGAGGCAGTCGCATTAGCGCATGATTTAGGCCATACCCCTTTTGGGCATTCAGGGGAAGAGGCATTGAATGAACTGATGTATGAAGAAGGTGGATTTAATCACAATCTGCACGGTTTAAGGGTAGTGGATGTGTTGGAGGAAAGATACGTAGATTTTCCTGGGTTGAATTTAACCTGGGAGGTAAGAGAGGGCATAGTGAAACACTCCTCTGTGTTTGATAAGCCAGGGAAGGTAAGCGGGCTAGCCCCAGAGGAATCCCCTACGCTTGAGGCGCAGATAGTGGATATAGCCGATGAGATTGCATATGATAACCACGACTTAGACGACGGTCTGACATCAGGGCTTATAAAGGAATCTGAATTAGAGGAACTTTCTCTCTGGAAAGATATATTTACACAAATTTCTAAGAAATATGCTAAAATAGATAGTGAGAAGAGGAAGTATCTTATTATCAGGTCGCTTATAGATTTACAGGTTACGGACTTAATTCGCAATACGGAAAAAAGGATTTCAGAATTTAACCTTAAGGATTTTAAGGATGTCAAGAAAATTGACGAAAAGGTTGTTTCTTTTAGCAAACATCTTTTAGAAATAAGGCAGCCGCTACGCGAATTTCTTAAAGAAAAATTATACAATCACTATCGCGTGGTTAGGATGAGCAACAAGGCAAAGCGTTTTATCAAAGAATTGTTTAAAGTTTACGTAGATAGGCCCGAGCAGTTGCCGCTACAGATGCAGAAGAGACTTCCCTCTGATGGCCCTAAGCGTGTAGTGTGCGATTATATAGCCGGGATGACAGATAGGTATGCCTTAGATGAATACAAAAAATTATTTGACCCCTACGAAAAAGTATAAAATACTTTCTTCGGCAATTCATTGCATTTACCGACTTATTAATTCTACCTTTGAACTAAAGGATATGATTATCCGTTTAGCCAGACTGATGTGCCAGATATTTGACGCAAGATACTGCGCAATCATAATACTGGACCAGACCAAAAAGTATTCGCAGATTAAGTGCGTAATAAACGGTAAAAGCAAATCCATTATAGATAAAAAGACAAAGATAACAAACAGGGTTGAGAAAAGGATTATCAGGACTTTAACTTCTATAAGGCAAGGCACGCTTATGGCTATGCCGCTTATATGCGAGGATATAATAGGGTTGATTATTATCAGGCGAGACAATAATGCCCCGCCTTTTGAAAGATTCCAGCAGGAGATGCTGGTTACCATTACAGAACAGGCAATCATAGGGATTAAAAATTTACAACTCTATGAAGAACAGCAGCGGATTGTTCTTGGCAGTATAAAGGCGCTGGTTTCTTTACTGGATATGCGCGTGCCCCAAGAATATACTCACTCGCCTTACTTTAGCCGTTTAGTAACAATGTTGGCTGAACAGATGCACTTAGATGAAAAACAGGTGGAAAGTTTAAAATTTGCCAGCCTCCTGCATGACGCAGGAAAGATAGATATACCACCCGAGATTCTTACAAAGCGCAGCAGACTGACCCCCCGCGAGTATAAAATTATCAAAAATCACCCTGTGAAAGGGGCAGAGATTTTAAGGCCACTACAGATTTTAAAGCCTGTTATACCTATTATAATGCACCACCATGAGAAATATAATGGAACAGGGTATCCTTCAAAACTTAAGAAAGAACAGATACCGCAGGGCGCGCGAATTATGGCTGTTGCGGATGCGTTTGAGGCAATGGTTTATGGCAGGCCATACCGTGAAAGAGTAGACTTAAATTCTGCAATAAAAGAAATTAAAAAGAAAAGCGGCACACAGTTTGACCCTAAAGTTGTAGAGGCATTTTTAAAGGTTGTTAAAAAGATAAACACAAAAAAATACTTGCAATACAATAAATAAAGGATATATAATAAAAAGATATGGGAAATATAAAACCATCGCAATTAGAACTCTTTAATCAGCAAGAATCCTATAATACCCCTGAAACTAGGAACCAGAAATCCGCATTAAGTTATGTCAGGGTTTATCAAAAGACTATACTTTTAATAATTGGTTTTATTATAACAGGACTGGTGTCCTTTTCTCTTGGAGTAGAAAAGGGAATGAGAAATGCAAAAATGCAATATTCGCCATTAACCCAGAAAGAACAAATTCAAGTTCCCCTAACAAGGACAAAAAACATTGTAACTCACCCTGCAATAACAAAGGAAGTTACAACTGTTCCTGTAAGAACAGAAGAAGTTACAACTACTCCTATGCCTGTTAAGCCGGCTGATTCCATAAAGAGTTATACTATTCAATTAGCCAGTTATCAATCAAAGGAGTATGCCCAGAAGGCAGCCGCAGCCCTGAAGAAAAATGGCCTTTCTCCGTTGATTATATCCAAGGGCGGTTATACGGTGTTATGTGTTGGTAATTTTTCTAACAAGGACACAGCAAATTCCCTGTTGTCTGAACTAAAAAAACAATATAAAGATTGTTTTGTAAGGAGGCTTTAGTTATGTCTATACATCCATCTCTGGCTACACCTGATAAGAATAAAAAGGCACGGTCTGTATTAAAACGCACAGAACGCATAAAGATAATGCTACAAAAGGGAGAATGGAAGGAAGGCGACGACGTTTACGGACTCCCTAAGATAAAGACAGTAAGAATCAAGATTAAAAAAGAAAAGGCTACTGAAAAACCAGCAGAAGCCGCCGCTACTGAAGGCGCTGCCCCTGCCTCTGAAACCAAGGAAACCCCATCCAAAGGCGCTGCAAAGGCCCAGGAAAAGAAATAACGTTAAATGCCAAAAATAAAAAAGAATCTTGTATTTTATACATATCTATTTGTATCTATTTTATTTTTTTGTTCCTCTAACGCTGAGGAATTCCTGCCTTTTCAAGGCGAGGTAATCGCTGATAATATTAATATTCGTTTGGATTCCACGGTGAATTCCGATGTTATCTATAAGGTAAATAAAGGCCAGAATTTGGAGGTAGTCTCTGAATTTTATGATTGGTATAAAGTAAGATTGCCGGTTTCTGCGGATTCTTTTGTCAGAAGGGATTTAGTTTTAAGAGTGGATACGCGGCTTGCTAAAGTCTTAAGAGACAGGGTTAACATCCGTCTTAAGCCCAGCGAGAAATCCCCTATTATCGGCAGGGCAAGTAAAGACGAAATATTAAATATTGTGGATGTTAATGGTGACTGGTATAAAATTCTTCCTGTCAGAAATAGTTATGGCTGGTTACATAAAAAATTTATTAAAAAAATAGAATCTGTGGTTAAAATAGATGAGATGAAAACACAAGACGCGAGGGCAGAGGGGATAGATATGGCAAAGAGAGGTGAGGCAGTTGTAGCCGAAGTTAACCCTGACCAGGTTAATTCTAAAGAAATTAATGCAGAACAAAAAAATCTTCCCCAAGAACCAAAAGTAGAAGAAACTAAATCTCCTTATGAGGATAATCAAGTATGCGTCATAGGCATCTTAAAACCATATGGAAAAGTTTTGGGAAGGCCTGCAACACATAAAGTTATTTCTATTGATAAAAAAATATTCCTGGTTAAAGCAGATGAGGAAAAACTGCGTAGTCTTACTTATCATAAAGTAAAAATTACGGGCAAACTAATTTATCTACCTGGTCAGAGATACCAGTTAATAGAGGCATCCGGAATGGAGGCTATGAATTGACCATAATCGGATTTATTATATCCTTCGGGCTTCTTTTGATTGCGATGACAGCGCATGAGTTTGCCCATGGTTGGGTAGCGTATAAATTGGGAGACACAACTGCTAAATATGCAGGCAGATTAACCCTTAATCCATTAGCCCATATAGACCCAATAGGCACAGTTATCCTGCCTTTATTTCTTTTTATCACAACTCACGGACAGTTTGTTTTTGGCGCTGCAAGGCCAGTGCCTATAAATTATCTGGCTTTGAATAACCCTAAAAAAGGGATTATCTTAATTGGCGCAAGCGGCCCTATGGCGAATTTTATTCTTGCATTTCTCTTAAGCATTATCTGGAGATTCCTGCCCCAGCAAAACGCTGTTGTGAGTTTTATATTCGCCAACCTTATATATATTAATGTTGTGCTTGGCGTTTTTAATCTAATTCCTATACCACCATTAGACGGGTCGCGTGTGGTGATGGGGCTATTGCCTGAGAATCTATCTTATAGATATGCCGCTATAGAGCCCTATGGATTTTTTATTATTATTGCGCTAATCGCTATTGGGATGTTTGATGTCATTGTTGCGCCAGTTATAAAAATAGTATTGTCGTTGTTAATGTTTTGAACTAAGGAAGGTTGGAAAGTTTAATCACGGATTAACACGGATTAAAAGACACGGATTAAACGGATTAAAAAGCCACACGGATTTACACGGATAAAGGCATTGTTTAATTAAGGCAAGGGGTTGTTTATAATAGTATTATCCGTGGTAATCCGTTTAAAAATCCGTTAAATCCGTGATTATAATCCACAGGCACCTTAGATAACTCAAAACGCAAAAGGAAAAACGCAAAACTAAAGAAAGTTAGCGAGTTAGCGAGTTAACGAGTTTAATCACGGATTAACACGGATTAAAAGACACGGATTAAACGGATTTACATAAGACAATCCGTGGTAATCCGCTTAAAATCCGTTAAATCCGTGATTATAATCCACGGATAATTACTTATTATTCATTACACATTAGACAATACTCAATACTAATAAGGTTAGCGAGTTAATGAGTTTGCACGTTGGCGAGTTTAATCTTTGAGGAACAGAACTTTAAAACTGCTTTTTGCCACTTAATAACTTAATAGAGCGTCCGTTGGCTTTCAATTCAACTCCATCCATAGTTATACGCACGACCTCAGCCCCTGAAATAGTGTCGCCTTCTCTTACAATCTGGTTGTTAATCAAGGCATAACCCTCATTTTCAGAGAAAAACACGCCGTTTAATGTCAAGGTAGAGGCTACCTCATTTAGTATAGGTTTAGTCGCGGATTCCTCTGGAGTTATATCCTTAGGATGCCCTGTCTCGGTAGCAGGCTGCGATTTTTCAAGGGGTATTATTGGAGGGGTTTTTGTATCATTCATTGTGATGATACTTTTAGCAGGGGGTAGGACATTATAACCACCTTTAATAAATCTATCAAAGAAGCCAGAATTAAAAATAACTGCTGCTATAAAGAAGCCGGCGCCAATAGCCATTACCCCAAGAAATATATTCATCCACGTTTTTTCTCTTGGCTTAAAATTCTCTTTGTCATGACTGGATTCGTCAAACTTACCTTCAACCTTTTTTAAGGCATCATAGATAATACTCATTTAATTCCACTCTTTTACAAAATAATTCTCTAAATCCTTAAGACATTTATTTATAATATCTGAGTCTATAGTTTCGGTCTCTGCAACAAAGCCTGCCAGAAGTGCCCTGTCAGCAATAATATTAATCAGGCGGGGTGTGCCTGAAGAAAAATCTGCTATTGCCTCTATGGCTTCATCTGTAAATTTTATTTTTCCGTTTGAACCCGCTACATTCAGACGGTGGTTTATATATTCCTTGATTTCGTCTTTTTCTAAAGGCGTAATATGGTATCTTACCATTATCCTTTGCTGGAGTTGACGCAGGTCATATAGGTTTAGTCTTTTGTTTAATTCAGGCTGTCCCACCAGAACAATCTGAATCAGTTTTTCCTTTTCGGTTTCTAAATTTGAAAGGAGACGTATCTGTTCTAATTGTTGCGGTGTTAAATGCTGCGCCTCATCAATAATCAAGACTACGTTATTTCCAGATGTTGCCTGGTTTAATAACAATTTATTCAGCCCCCAGATAAATGAAAGCCTGGATTTATTGCGGATGTTAAGGCCAAAATCCTTTACTATTGCTTCCAGCAATTGGCTTCCTGAAAAATTAGGATTTAGTATAAACGCTGTTTTTACATTTTTAGGAAGTTGATTTAAAAAGAAACGGCAGAGTGTAGTTTTACCAGTGCCTATTTCTCCTGTAATGACAATTATGCCTTTTCTCTGGGTGACACCATAGACCAGGTGGGAGAGGGCCTCTTTATGTTTATGGCTTGAAAAGAAAAATGATGGGTCAGATGTTACATTAAAGGGTTTTTCTTTTAATCCATAAAATTTACAATACATACATAAACCTCAGGATTTATTATAACAGATATCAATCTATTTGTAAAGTATTGACATATATTAAAATATGTGTTATATTTTCTCATATATAAGGGGATGAACAAAGCCACGGCTTCCTCAATAAATCAGGAGCCGTATGATTATAAAACAGGAACATAAAAGGCGTTTTACCCGCATAGAAGTAAAGGCGCCATTTCGTTATCAAATAAGGGGCGCCTCTGAATTTAGAAACACCATCGCTGATAATATAAGTTTAGGCGGCATTGGTTTTATCTCTGACAGATTCATTAGCCCTGCTACCTGCCTGAATATGGAGATAAATATATTATCCCGCATAATAAATTCAGTGGGCAGGGTTGTCTGGGCAGCGCCATTGCCGCATTCTGACAGGTATCGCTTAGGCATAGAATTTCTTGAATTGAACCAACTTGAGAAAAATTATATTTCAGATTATATTAACATGCAGACCGGAAATTTTTAGGTTTTGGAAAGGAAATTAATATGGCAGAGGAAGCAGTTAAGGCGAACACCCAAACAGAGACAGAAAAACAGACCAATTGCTTTGGATGCGGAAAGCCCCTTAAAAAAATCAAACGTTATTACCGGGATGGAAAATACTATTGCACCAAGAAATGCTGGATTGCTAAATTTAAATCCAAAGAAAAGGCGGGCTAAGTATGAATAGATATATACCCGGAACCGAGAGAAGACGCTACCCACGTATTAAACATAGCCTTCCTGTTAATATTGAGGCTAATGGTTATGATTTTTCTACCACAACCCAGAATATTAGCTGCCTGGGGGCGTATTGCCGCATAGATAAATATGTGCCTCCTTTTACAAGAGTAGCCGTAAGAATGGTTTTACCCATTGCCAATACCTCCCAGAATAAGGATTGCCAGGTGGACTGTAAGGGCGTGATTGTCAGGACAGAGGATGAGGCAGATGGCGGTTTTAATATCGCTATCTACTTTAATGAAATTAAAGATTCACAGCGCCGCAAGATATCCCAATACATCAATCAATTCTTGCCAAGTGCATCCCTTTAAGTCTAAAAGGTAGGCTATAAAAAATTTAAGTTTTAACTATTTTATATGGGCAAGGCAGAAAGGCATCAGCCGGTAAAACTTATTACCGGATTTATTTTTAAAGAAGAGCCCATACTCAAACAAGCCAAAATCATATTAAAAAATAAATTTGGGGTTATTGATTACGAAAGTCCTGTCCTTGAATTTACACACACCGATTATTACGAAAAGGAATTTGGTGCTTACCTAAAAAGGGCGTTTGTCAGTTTTAAAAAACTTATCCCTCCTGAAAGTATCTCCAGAATAAAGATTATCACAAATAGAATTGAAGAGAGATTGTCCCACCATGGAAGACGTATGGTTAATATTGACCCTGGGTATCTTGATTTATCTAAATTAGTGCTGGCTACAACTAAAGATTATAGCCACCGCATATACTTATCAGAGGGCATATATGCAGAGGTTACGCTTTACTATCGCGACAAGGGGTTTAAGCCCTTTGCCTGGACTTACCCGGATTATAAAACCGCTGAATACGCTACTATATTTAACCAGATAAGACAGATATACTACGAACAAATTAGGTAATTCTTTAAACTCGCTAACTCGTTAACTCGTGAACTCGCTAACTTTCTTTAGTTTTGCGTTTTGCCTTTTGCGTTTTGCGTTATCTAATGTACCTCTGTATTATAATCACGGATTTAACGGATTTTTAAACGGATTACCACGGATTGTCTTATCTAAATCCGTTTAATCCGTGTCTTTTAAATCCGTGTTAATCCGTGTCTTTTAATCCGTGCTAATCCGTGATTAAACTCGCTAACCTTTATGTATCCTTCTTATTTAAATGCACATCGTGATGGAGTTTTAAGCAAGATAGTTAACAATGCCTTACATCTGCTTGAGTCTTGTTGTATATGCCCCCGTAAATGCGGGGTAAACCGTATGAAAGGGGAGAAGGGGTTTTGTAAAATAGGGCTTAAACCCAAGGTTTATAGTTTTATGCCTCATTATGGAGAAGAGCCGCCTATATCTGGTATAAACGGCTCCGGGACAATCTTTTTCTCAGGTTGTAATATGCACTGTGTTTATTGCCAGAACTATGAGTTTAGCCAATCAGATGTGGGGACAGAAGTTGAGTTTGAGGAATTGGCGGATTTTATGCTTAAATTGCAGGATATGAAATGCCACAATATTAATTTAGTTAGCCCTACACACATTATGCCTCAAATTCTTAAGGCACTCTCTATTGCTATAGACAAAGGCTTGAATATACCCATAGTGTATAATACAGGAGGTTATGAATTAGCCAGCATAATCAGGCTTTTAGATGGAATAGTGGATATATATCTACCTGATATGCGTTATGCTGAAAATGGCGCCGCTAAAAAATATTCTATTGCCCCTGATTATCCAAAATATAATCAGGAGGCTGTAGAAGAGATGCATCGTCAGGTCGGGATTGCCCAAATAGATAATCAGGGTATAATAAATAAGGGCCTTATTATTAGGCATCTTGTTTTGCCAAACAATATCTCAGGTACAGATAAGATAATGCAATTTATCTCCTCAAGGCTTTCCAGGGATACCTATATCAGCCTGATGAGCCAGTATCACCCTTGCTATAAAGCAGGTGATTTTTTAGAGTTATCCCGAAGGCTTACACTTAATGAATACGAACAGGCAAAGGCTATGATGGAAAAATATGGCTTGTATAATGGCTGGGTGCAGGATTCAGGGGGTCTTGATAGATTTCTTGGGACAAATATAAAACCAGTTTTATAAGTTTATGCCTTAAATGGAGAAGTTTAATATGAATTTAAAAAATCTTGGCATTATGCTTCAGGATTCTGCCCATAGACATCCTCGGCGAACCGCCATAGTTTTCGGCCAGAAAAAAATAACTTATAAAACCCTGGATGATTTGACTAACCGCTTAGCCTACGGGTTAATTCAGTTAGGCATAAAAGAACAGGATAAAATAGCCATTTTTCTGGATAATTGTCCGGAATTTGTGATTAGTTACTATGCAATTCTTAAGGCCGAGGCAGTAGTTGTCCCTGTTAATTATATGTTTAAAATTGAGGAGGCGAAATTTATTTTAGAGGATAGTGAGGCAGTTGCTCTAATTACCTCTGCTGCTTATGCCGGTATGGCAGAGGAACTGCTTCTCAGGGTAGAGACTCTAAGGCATATTATTACAACTAAAAAGGTTAAGGATGAGATTATAAACTTTGAGAGTTTATACAGCCAAGTGCCTCAGGATTTATGCATAACGCCTAAGGGTTCACCATCTGATTTGGCCGTTATATTATACACCTCAGGGACAACAGGACACCCTAAAGGGGCGATGCTTACCCATACTAATCTCATTTCTAATGCCTTAGATTCTTCTAAGGCGATAAAGGTCAGTTATAAAGATACATTTATCTGCATCCTGCCTTTATTTCATTCTTTTGCTGCTACTGTTTGTATGAACCTACCCCTACTTATCGCAGCCAGGATAGTCATTATGAAATCCTTAAGGCCCTTTAAACGCGTCATACGCGCTATAAGAAAAAACCGCGTAACCATATTTGTTGCTATACCATCCATTTATAATATCCTTAAGGAGATGAAACTCCCGAGGATATTTCGCAGCCCATTAATTAAATTGTTTAATCCTGTAAGGATATGCATTTCAGGCGCTGCGGCGTTGCCTGTTGAGACATTCAAGGAATTTGAGAGAAAGTTTCGCATACCCCTGCTTGAAGGATATGGTTTAACAGAGGCCTCGCCGGTAGTAACCTTAAATCCATTAAAGGGTGAAAGAAAGCCCGGTTCAATAGGCATCCCCTTATCCAGGAATATTAAACTTAAGATTGTAAATGAGAAGGCCGAGGAACTTAAGTCAGGGCAAATAGGTGAACTCTTAGTTGATGGCCCAAATGTTATGCTTGGTTACTATCATCAGCCCCAGGCATCCAGCGAAACATTAAGACAGGGTTGGCTATATACCGGGGATATGGCTAAGATGGATAGCGATGGTTATGTTTATATTGTGGGCAGAAAAAAAGAAATGGTTAATGTGCGTGGATTAAATGTTTACCCAAGAGAAATAGAAGAGGTGCTTTATCAAAACCCAAAAATAAAAGAAGCCGCTGTTATAGGCGTGCCGGATGAACATAAAGGCGAAGTCCCAAAGGGTTTTATTGTATTAAAAGAAGGCGAAATTGCTGATGAACGCGAAATTATACAGTACCTTAGAGAAAGATTAGCCGTGTATAAAATCCCAAAGTATATAGAATTCAGGGCATCCCTGCCTAAAAACACCACGGGAAAGATTTTAAAGAGAGTGCTTAAAGACGAAGAAGAAAATGCCAAGAGGTGATTTCTGGAAATCTCTTAAGTCAAACATTGTTAGGTTTGTCAGTATTAACGATACGCCTGCAAGGATAGCCTTAGGCTTAGGCATAGGTGTCTTTTCTGGTATCTTGCCAGGAACCGGGGTTATAGCGGCTTTATTTCTGGCTATGGCATTGCGCGCAAACCGCCTAGCGGCTATATTAGGAAGCCTATTGACTAATACCTGGTTTAGCATTATTACTTTTCTCTTGTCAATTAAGGTAGGCTCGGCTATAATGAATACTACCTGGCGCGAGATTTATAATGAATATGCGCTTTTTATAAAGGAGTTTAACTGGGGTAATTTACTTAAGGCATCTACTTTTAAGATTATATTACCGCTTATTATAGGGTATATTATAGTTGCATTTTGCGCAGGGTTGGTTGTTTATTTAATGGCATTGTTAATTATTAAAATAATAAGGCGGTCTTAAAGGGCAGCATAGCAAATTCCTGCAATGAAGGATTGCCAAAAATAGAAAGGGCAGGGGATATGGGGATACTTTCAATTTTAAATCCTATGGTTTTCTTTACATTGCTTTTTGTTGTATTTGTTATATCTATGATGGTTATATATTCTTTTATGCGAGAGGGCAAGCAAAATCAGGAGTCCTTAAGGCAGATTATTTCTTCAAAAGAGGAGTTAGAGCAAAAGATAATAAACCTACAGGAATCAGTAAAAAATGCTATGGAGAGGTTAGCCAAGGCTGAATCTGAACTCCTTATTAAAAGCCAGATGTATGATGGCCTTAAAGAACAATATAACGAAATGGAAAAGGAATTTGAAAAATTAGCCTCCCAATTAGAAAAATAGGGACGTTTCTATTTTTGCTTCACTTAACACTCTAGTCAAAAATAGAAACGTCCCTATTTTTTCGTCCCTATTTTTGCGGCCCTTTTTTCCAATTTTTGCATAAAAGAGCATATTTTAAAAGAAATAAGTAAGTCCGAGTAAGTCAAAATCTGCTTTTCCACAGAAAAATACCAATTTAACTTAACCTATTTAATTACAATAACTTAGGTTAATTTAACTCATTTATCCAAGTTAACATAAGATATATTATAGGAAGTTAGAGATACTTTAAAAAGCCGAACCTATCGGCTAATTTTATTTTTTCTTTCTCTCAAAGAACTGATTTTATACTATCACAAA
>Ga0078972_1005435_pt1 | contig 32354 bp, 37 predicted proteins | sample YelNatPaOPGAMG01_FD_67568 | JGI IMG/M metagenome (GOLD analysis project Ga0078972, IMG submission 67568) | Hot spring thermophilic microbial communities from Obsidian Pool, Yellowstone National Park, USA - OP-RAMG-01 (SPADES assembly) (version 2) | ecosystem: Environmental > Aquatic > Thermal...
CTTTGGGAAAATAGCTCAGCACCAAGGTTTTATTCTTTATAAATAAATCTCTTTTTGAAACTAATATATCGTAAAATATTTTCATTTTCTTTTAAATATTTTTCAAATACTTCTATGACCTATGCAATAATTGAAAATAGTGGAAGACAATTCTTTACTGAACCAGGTAAATTTATTGATATAAACCATATCAAAGCAGAAGTTGGAGATATAATTTATTTTAATCGTGTATTATTGTTAAAAAGTAATAATATAATTGAAATAGGATATCCATTTATAAACAATATAAAAGTAAAAGCAAAAATTTTAAAGCATTTTAAAGACAAAAAAATTAGAGTATATAAAATGAATCCTAAAAAAGGAACTAGAAAAACAAAGGGATATCGAAGCTTATGTACAAGAGTATTAATAGAATCTATAGAAAATACAGAAAATATTATAAATTAATACAATAAAAGAGAAAATAATATGGCTCATAAAAAAGGTAGTGGAAGTACAAAAAATGGAAGAGATTCAAACTCAAAAAGATTGGGTATAAAAAAATTTGGTAATGAATTAGTATCTGAAGGAAATATTATAGTTAGACAAAGAGGAATGAAAATTAAACCAGGTAATAATGTAGCTTTAGGCAAAGATTATACTATCTTTTCTTTAATAAAGGGCAAAGTATTTTTTAATAAAAAATATAAAAATTATACTATTGTAAGTGTAGAACCAATTAACTAAATAAAGTTAATAATTAATAAATTATATAAATCATGAAATTAGAAAAAAAAAGAAGTATTCTTCTATTAGAAGATGGAGCAATTTTTAAAGGCTGGTCTTATAATCAAAATTTTACATGTTCCGGAGAAGTTGTATTTAATACAGGAATGACTGGCTATCAAGAAATTATTACTGATCCGAGTTATTATGGTCAAATTACAATATTAACTTATCCTGAAATAGGTAATACAGGATTTAATATAGAAGATAATGAATCAAACGGTATAAAAAGTTGTGCTTTAATCGTTAAAAATTTTTGTTTATTCTCTTCCAATTGGAGAATGAGCATATCTATGTTGGATTATATAAATCATGTGAAATTACCAGTTATATTTGGATTTGATACAAGATCATTAGCTAAATATATTAGATCAAAAGGAGCAATGAACGGTTGTATATCAAATGAAGAGTTTAATCTATCATGTTTAGCTAATAAACTAAAAGAAAAACCTAAAATGAAAGGTTTAAATTTAATTCAATATTTAAATAATACTAGAAATTATAAATGGAATAATTTAGGAGAAACCTTATTAAATAATCATAAAATATATTATTATATTGAACATAAGAATTTGATAAGAGAAAAGAAAAAAAACAAATATAATTCTACAAAACTTTGTGTTATAGATTTAGGTACTAAATTTAATATTTTAAGAAATTTTAATGAAGAAGATTGTTTTGTTAAAGTATTAAAAAATAATATAAAAATTAAAGATATTGAACAAGAAAATCCAGATGGCATAATATTATCTAATGGACCCGGTGACCCCTTCGCATTAAATGATGAAATTGAATTAGTAAAAGATATAATAAAGATAAATAAGCCAATTCTTGGTATATGTATGGGGCATCAACTATTAAATATCGCATTTGGTGGGAAAACATTTAAAATGAAATTCGGACATAGAGCAATAAATCACCCTTGTGGTATATACATGAAGGTCAACATAACAAGTCAAAATCACGGGTTTTCAGTTGATCAAATTTCTATGGACAAAAATATAATACATATAAACAATTGGAATTTTAATGATAATACTATTGCTGGAGTAAGTCATAAAATTTTACCCATTTTTTCAATTCAATACCATCCAGAGGGTGCACCAGGCCCTCACGACACAAATGATATTTTTATAAAATTTGTAAATATTATTCAATCATATAAAAATAATAATTCTATAAATACAAATTCTTAAAATGTTATTCTTTAAGAAAAAGCTTCATGTTCGAATAACATTTTAAGAATTTGTGTTCCACGAATTTGATTAAGCAATGGTAAATGTCCTATAGGTGCATTAAGATTCCAAATAAATTCATCCGGATAACGACATAATTTATTATTATTTTTCCACCCAATATTTTGGAAGAATAAATTCCAATTTTTTGAATTTTTTAACCAAATTTTTCTTTGAATACTAAATCCAAATCTATTATCAGAATATTTATTCCATAATCGATCTAAACAAATAAGTTTATCAGAAGGTAAAATCTTAATATCAGTAAAATACAACCAAGATCTTTTATTTAAACTAGGTTTTCGAAGATTAAGTAAATACATGTATGTGAGTTCATTAGCAGCTTTAAAATCTTGTTTAGATAATAGATCTTCTATTTGTATTAGACTTACTGAGTTAAAATTATTATATGTTTCAGAGATAGGCATAAAATTTCGAAATCTTATTATGTATTATATTGAGATAAAGATTTATTTTTATTTTGTTTTATATACGCTTTAAATAGGCTAAAATAATTTATAATATTACAAACTAATAATAAAATAATTAAAATTGATAATGGAATATAAATAATAGATTTTATAGGATTATAATTAACATGATAAATATTATTATATTTACATATATGTTTATATTTTAGCTTACCATTATAATTGAAAATAAATAGTGTATATTTATTAAAATAATTATATTTAATTATAGATAAATAATAAGTAACAAAATCATTTAAAAGTAAAAAGTAACAAACATTGAAAATCTTTTGTTTTCGACCTAATTTAAATTTATTATTTGTAAATATAGTATAAAAAAAAAATTTCGAAATATAATCCATTAAATTTAAAATAATAGTTTCTAATAAATAGTTAATTTCTGTATAAAAAAAGTCAAATTTTTTTATATAAGTCTTTATAAAGACAAGAAAATTTTCATTTTCAATAATAAATTTTTGAGTTAACCACCAAGAAATAACTTGAGATTTATTAAGCTTATAATCAATAAAAAATATATTATTAATAACTTTTTCTAAAATTTCAAATAATAGATCATTTAATAAATTCTTGTTATCAAGTATTAAATATTTTGTACCATTTACAGTATAATCAATATCATTAAAAAATTTTTCAGTCTCTGCTAAGAGTAATATAAAAATACGTCTTCTTATGTAAGAAGAAAAAACATTAAATGGTTTAAGAACAGAAGTATTATTATAATATTCTGAATATGATTTAAGATATAAAACAGAAAAAATATATGCCATTCTAGATGAGTACATAGTATCAATAATATTGAAATATTGATTAAATAATCACTTTAGTAAAATAATAAAGATTAAAAACTTATTTTTAAGTTAGTAAAATATATGAAGCTTATAAATAAAAAAGTATATTTAATAGGAGCTGGACCAGGAAAAAATGATTTTATTACAATTAAGGCTAATGAGATATTAAAAAACGCTGATGTAATAATTTATGATTCTTTAATTAATCCCTCATTATTATACGAACTACAGGAAAATAAATATAACGATCATAGAAAAAAATACATTAAAGTAAAAAAAAAAGAAATTATAAGTCAGTATCACAAACAAAGATAATAAAACTTATTATATATTATAATAAAAAAAATCTATGCGTAATTAGATTAAAAAGTGGAGATCCACTCTTATTTGCCAGAGGAGGAGAAGAATTAATAGAATTACTAGCACATGACATTCAAGTTGAAATAATACCAGGTATAACTACTGGAATATCTGCTTATAGTTATAATAAAATTCCATTGTCACATAGAAAATGGAATTCATCAATAACTATAATAACTGGTGAAATAGCATCCTCAAACAAAATTAAGCAAATTAACTGGCAAAATATAATTATAGGATCAGCCAGTCTAGTTATCTATATGGGAATTCATAATTTGTTTCTAATAATAGATTATTGTAAAATTTATGGAAAAAATAATGAAATTCCTGTAGCTTTAATTAGATGGAATACTTGGGAAGAACAAGAAGAATTAATAGGTACTATAGGTACTATAGCTACACAAGTATATGATAAAAACTTTGGCCCTCCAGCTATTATATTAGTGGGTCCTTTAGTTGAAATAAGAGCAATTATAAAATATAATTATGCAAAATTTAAATAAAAAATGATAATAGAAAATATATGAATACATATTATATATTAATGGCCAATAAAAATTTTCTATTTGATTATGAACCAGTAGAAGAAATTATAAGAGAAAGATATGAGAATTATAAAAATAACAATTTAAACTTTAAATTAATAACAGAAGATGATAAATTTTTTTTTAGTTTACCAGAAATAAAAAATATAAGAAAACTAATACCGAATGATGTTATAGCTATTATTTCTAACGACTATGAATTTATTGATTGGTTAAAATTAAGATTAACTTATGTCATAAAAGATCAGATACAAACTGACTTATTTCTAATTTGATTAATTCTCAACTAGATTTACCTATATATATTAATATTAAAATTAAAACCATAGAATAAATCATACAAAAAACTAATAAGAGAGAGATTAGAGAATAAATCTAATGTAGTAGGGGCTTTATGACTTTTCAAAGCATAAAAAGCAATATGATAAGCTTCTTGATATTTATACCAAGGTAAAGATGGCCATAAATGATGAATCAAATGATAATTCTGGCCTAAAATTAGCCAATTCAATATTTTACTTTCATAAATTCTGGCATTTTTCCATCTATTTCGATATAAGAAAGGCTTATGAGGTAAATAGTCAAAAAAAAGACCAAGTAAAAAGCCAATTACTAAGGCAGGACAAAACCAACAATTTAATAAAAACATAATTAAATGAAAATAATATGCAATGATTATTATAAACAGAATAAGACTTCTGTTAATAATCCATTCAAAGAATTCATTATCTCTCCATAATTTTTTTTGAATAAAATAAATCTCATGATAAAAAAAACGTGCAGCAATCAACCACAAAGGACCACCTTTTGAAACAAAATGATCGGGATCATTGTTTGGATCATTAACATGAGCATGATGTTGTAAATGAACTCTTGTAAAAACAGGAAAAGAAAATCCTAACATTAAAGCACTTAAATGACCAAGAATTTTATTAAAATTAGTATTTACATGAGCTGTCTTATGAGAAGCTTCGTGAATTACTGTACCAGCTAGATGTAAACTAATAATATTAATAATAAAGCAAACATAAATATTAATTTTAAAATATAAATAAGATATAATAGAACAGAACATACTAAATACGGCGATAAAAAAAATCAAAAATGTAGGATTAAAAATAGATTTAGGAGGACCTAACAAAGAAGAATTTGGATAAGCTATAACTTTCATTATTATATAATCTAAAAAAAAAGACAAAATAGACTAACAAAAAAAATTTATAAAAATAAATATCTTTGAAAAAATAAAAGAAATATAGATAAAAAAAACAAAAGCAGAGAGACTGCATTAGAAATATAGCTTTGGTATTCCTTATATGATTGTTCTAAAAAAAGGGTTAAAGTCTGAGTTTTGCCAATAATATTCCCCGAGATCATCATCAGAGCACCAAATTCACCAATCACCCTTGCATTAGTCAAAATAACACCAGAAAAAAAACTTGTTTTTATATAGGGGAAAATAACAAGCCAAAAAATTTGCCAAGAATTTGCACCTAAGGTTTTTGCAGCTTCTTCCTCTTGAGGATCAATTTTCGATAAAATAGGAAGAATCTGTTTAGGGATTAATGGAAAGGTAATAAATTGGGTAGTTAATAAAATTCCTAACAAATTATATGTTATTTTAATACCTAAATTCAATAAAAAAGATCCCAGATAAGAATATTTTGAATACAATAATGTCATCATTAATCCTATTAAAATAGGTGACAAAGTTAAAGGAATATCTAATATAAATAGTAAAATCTGACGTCCCCAGAACTTATCATGAGTTAAAGTCCAAGCTATCCATAAACCTAGAAGGCTATTAAAAGGGACAACAATACAAATCAGAGAAAAAGTCAAACTAAAGGCATGAAATAAATTATAGTCAAAGTAAGTACGAAATAAAGGGAAAATACCACTAGATAAAATATCAAATAATAATATAAAGAGAGGAAAAAATACAAAAAAATTTAAATAAGTGAGACTAAGAATTAAAATTAAATATTTAATCATAGCTAGATCTATCTAATAAATTAAGCACTGATAAAATAAATAAAGAAATAAATAACATAATCGTACCTATAACAGTAGCACTTTGATAATCATATTGTTCTAATTTTTGTGCAATTAATACTGAGACTACAAGGTCTTTGTATGGTAGATTTGATGATATTATAATAATAGATCCAAATTCTCCAATTGATCTAGCAAATGATAATACAGCCCCTGTTAGGAGAGATTTTTTTATATAAGGGAAAATAATAAATAAAAAAATTTGCCAAGAATTTGCACCTAAACATATTGCACTTTCTTTAATTTCCTTCTTAGAATCTAATTCTAATAATATAGGTTGTAAATTACGAATCACAAATGGTATAGAAACAAATACCATTACCATAATAATGGCACTAGGAGAATAAATTAATTGTAATTTAAATATTTTATTAAAAATTTTAGATAAACTAGAATCAGTTTGATAAGCTCTATAAAATGCAAAACCAGCTAAAGATGTGGGCAATGCAATTGGAATATCTATTAATATATCAATAAAAGATTTTCCCCAAAAACAAATATAAGTTAAAACATATGCTATACATGATCCGAAACATATGTTTATTAAGGTTGCAATTAATGACAATTTTAAAGTAAGAAAATATGCAGATAGAGCAACTGGATTAGTAGCAATAGCTAAAATTTGATTCAAAGGTAATTTAAATACATTAAGTATTAAATTAAGAAGAGGTAAAAATAAAATAATACTAAAATATATAATCAGTAATAAAGGATTTAAATTTTTAAAATATTTAAATAGACTTGACATGGATTATGATGATTTACAAATTATTTATTATATCTGGGAGCAATTTTATTATTGAACAAAGCGAGCATTTCCTTTAGGAAAGTCTCAGTAGCTTTAGACTTATAACGAAATGGATTAATCAAAATTGATAAATTTCTTTTTATTGTTATATTCTCAATTTTTGCCCAATGCAGTATACCTAATTCTAATTCTTTAGCAATTGCAGAACTTGATACAAATGAAGCTCCAAGACCGGATTGAACAGCATTTTTTATAGCCTCAATTGAATTTAATTCCATTTCAATTTTGAATTTACTTGTATCAATATAGTGTTTTTCTAGTGTTTTATCTATTACTTTTCTAATGGTAGACTGACTATCTAAAGATATAAAACGTAATCTATATAAATCTTCTTTATTAATAGTATCCATTTTCACGAATGGATGAGACTTAGGTAAAATTAATGCTAACTCATCTTCACCATATGAATGAACTTCTAATGTAGACTTCAGTTCTTCTGGGACTTCACCACCAACAAGAGCTAAATCAATTTGGCCATTAGCAATACTCCAAGCAATTTTACGAGTAGAATGTACTTGTAATTGTAGCGCTACTTGGGGATAACGTTGTCTAAAAATTCCTATAAGGCGTGGCATTAAATAAGTCCCTAGTGTTTGACTTGCACCAATAACTAAAGTTCCTGCATGAAGATTTCTTAAATCTTCAACAGCTCTACAAGTTTCTTCACATAAAGATAAAATTTTACTTCCATATGACAAAATTAGTGATCCAGCTTTAGTTAATTTGGTCTGACGTCCTCCCCTATCAAATAAAGAAACATTTAATTGACGTTCTATATTTTGAATATGTAGACTAACTGCGGGTTGGGAAATATATAAGGTTTCTGCAGCACTTTTAAAGCTTCCTTCAGAGACTATTGCCTTTAAAATTTTTAATTGATCTAAAGTAAAAGGTAAGTCTTTCATATTAAGATAAAACTAATATGGATATAATATATATAATATAATATATATTTATATTATATTTCAATTTTATTACTTTGATTTGTGAAGAATCAATAAGGTATAACTATTATGGATACAAGACTATTAATTGTACTTATTCCGGTTTTAGCTGCTGCTTCTTGGGCACTTTATAATATTGGCAGAATTCTTTTACAACAATTAAAAAAAATAAATTCTTGAAATTTAAGAAAATAATTTATGGCTGTACCAAAGAAAAAGACCTCTAAGTCTAAAACCAAGGCTAGAAAAGCCACTTGGAAAAATAAGGCTGCCTTTGCAGTAAGTAAAGCTTTAACATTAGCTAAATCAGTTTTTAATAAGAAGTCAAAATTCATTTATAATAATGGAAAAGAGGAAAAAGAAGAACAAATAATTAATTGATAGTCTTACTATCAATTAATTATTTGTTCTTCTTTTTCCTCTTTTCCATTTACAAGGAGAAGAAATGTTAAAATTTTTATACTTGACAAATAATTTAACTGTTAACAATTCTTTCTATTCAATTACATCAATCATAGCATGTATTAGTAATAATTCAAATGAATTATGGTTATTTAATTATGATGAAGGATTACAACATCAAATTAGTATTAGTAAACTCAAACTTAATCAAATTACAAAAATTTTTCTAACTGAAATTAAAGAAAAAAATTTAATCAGCCTATTAGGATTTTTAGCCACTTCTGCACTCTATAAAAGAAAGAGCAAAATACAAATATATGCACCATCACAAATAAAACAGTATTTACGTTTATTCACTTATATTTGTAAAACAAGTCTACTAAATGATATTGAATTTGTTAATATCAAAAATGGTTTAATTTATAATAATAATCATCATCAAATATATTCATTAAAGTTAACAGATAATTCAATTGCTTATTCAATCATAGAAATAGAAAAACCAGGTAAATTTAACATAAACAAGGCTAAAAAGCTAGGCATTATGCCAGGGCCTATTTATGGTAAATTAAAAATGGGTATTAGTATTGTATCAAAAGATGGAAAACTTATTAAAGGTAAAAATTTATGTGACTATATAACAGAAGGTAAAAAAATCACAATTTTACCTTCTACCACTTATTCAAGAGCAATTGTAGAATTTTCATGGAAATCTGATGTTATAGTATGTCAAAATTTTATGAATAATAAAGATATTCAATACACAAATGAATATAAAATATTAACTTCTATTATGATAGCCAAAATCTTAATTGAATCTCAATCATTATATGTTATTTTAAATAACCTCAATTTTTATATACTCACAGACATTATTATGAAATATAGTAATAGTAATAAATAAAAATAAAAATACACAAAACTTTTTAATTATTAATCCGATAAAATTTTATTATAATAGTAATATAAAAAATATAGGAGATTCAAATGAAGATAGCTGTGTATGGAAAAGGTGGAATTGGAAAATCAACAACAAGTTGTAATATTTCAGTTGCATTAGCAAAAAGAGGAAAAAAAGTATTACAAATTGGTTGTGATCCTAAACATGATAGTACTTTTACCTTAACTGGTTTTTTAATTCCTACTATAATTGATACACTACAAGAAAAAGATTATCACTATGAAGATGTATGGCCAGAAGATGTAATTTATAGGGGATACGGCGGAGTAGATTGCGTAGAAGCGGGTGGTCCTCCTGCAGGCGCTGGTTGTGGTGGATATGTAGTAGGAGAAACAGTTAAATTATTAAAAGAGCTAAATGCATTTGATGAATATGATGTTATTTTATTTGATGTCCTTGGAGATGTTGTCTGTGGAGGGTTTGCGGCACCGCTTAATTATGCAGACTATTGTATAATAGTTACAGATAACGGCTTTGATTCCCTATTTGCAGCTAATCGAATTGCAGCCTCTATTAGAGAAAAAGCTAGAACACATAATTTGAGATTAGCTGGTATAATAGGTAATCGTACAGTAAAAAGAGATTTAATTGAACAATATGTTAAATCTATTCCTATGCCTATCTTAGAAGTTCTCCCAATGATAGAAGATATTAGAGTTTCACGTGTTAAAGGAAAAACTTTATTTGAAATGGCAGAAGAAGACAGTTCATTGAAATATATATGTAATTATTACCTAAATATTGCAGATCAATTAATTTCTTTGCCTGAAGGTCTTATTCCTAAAGAGGCTAACGATAGAGAAATTTTTACATTACTCTCTGATTTTTATCTAAGTCCTAGTCTGTCTTCAATTTCAAGCAATAAAGAAGCAGAAAAACTATTGATTAGTTAATGGAAAATTTATATTGAACACTTAAGGAAATATTATAATGACTCTACAAACTAAAAATAATGAAACTTTAGTTTTTGAATGTGAGACCGCTAATTATCATACTTTTTGTCCTATAAGTTGTGTGTCTTGGTTATATCAAAAGATTCAAGACAGCTTTTTCTTAGTTATAGGAACTAAAACATGTGGCTATTTTTTACAAAATGCAATGGGGGTGATGATTTTTGCAGAACCACGTTATGCAATGGCAGAACTTGAAGAAGGAGATATTTCTGCTCAATTGAATGACTATAATGAGTTAAAACGTTTATGTTTACAAATAAAAAAAGACCGTAATCCAAGTGTAATTTTCTGGATTGGTACATGTACAACAGAAATAATAAAAATGGATTTGGAAGGTATTGCTCCTCAAATAGAAGCAGAAATAAAAACACCTATAGTTGTTGCAAGAGCTAATGGACTAGACTATGCCTTCACTCAAGGTGAAGATACAGTATTAGCTGCAATGGCCCAAAAATGTCCTAAAGCTCCTCAAGAAATGATTAAAAAGACTAAGAATTCCTTACTTCTCTTTGGATCAGTTCCTGATTCTGTTGCCAATCAACTAACCTTAGAACTAGAAAAACAAGGAATTAATGTTTCTGGCTGGCTTCCACCTAAAGAATATAAGCAATTGCCAGCAATTGAAGAAGGGTCATATGTTTGTGGCATTAATCCTTTTTTAAGTCGAACAGCAACAACTTTAATGCGTCGTAGAAAGGCTAAATTAATTTCTGCACCATTTCCTATTGGACCAGATGGTACTAGAGCTTGGATTGAAAAAATTTGTTCTATTTTTAATATAGAACCTGTAGGTCTAGAGGAAAGAGAAAAACAGATTTGGGAAAGCTTAAGTGATTATATTGAGATTTTAAGAGGAAAATCAGTTTTTTTTATGGGAGATAATTTATTAGAAATTTCTCTTGCTAGATTTTTAATTCGTTGTGGAATGATTGTTTATGAAATTGGTATTCCATATATGGATAAAAGATATCAAAGTGCAGAACTTAATTTATTAGAAAAAACATGTAAGGAAATGAATGTTATATATCCTAAAATTGTTGAAAAACCTGATAACCAAAACCAACTCGAAAGAATTTCTGATTTACAACCTGATATAGTTATCACTGGAATGGCTCATGCTAATCCCTTAGAAGCTAGAGGTATTAATACTAAATGGTCTGTGGAATTTACTTTTGCGCAAATTCATGGTTTCGCTAATTGTAGAGATATCCTAGAATTAGTTACAAGACCCTTAAGACGGAACAATACATTAAATCAATTAGGTTGGAATAATTATGTAGAAACTACTAAATAAACAAAAGTTTATTTAGTAGTTTCTACATAATTATTCCAACCTAATTGATTTAATGTATTGCCAAAGTAGCTCAGCAGGTAGAGTACTCAATTCGTAATTGAGTTGTCAAGGGTTCGAATCCCTTCTTTGGCTATTTTACATATGTTTTATTGCTTCATAATCTTTTAAAAGTGGTATAAATCTAAAAATAGATACTGTAAAATTATGACGAATTTGAATAATAAGTTTAACAAATAAATTAAAACTTTCTTTCTTATATTCAATTAAAGGATCTTTTTGACCATAGCTTCTCCAGCCGATGGTTTCCTGTAAATTGGCTATTTGTTTTAAATGTTCTTTCCATTCATTATCTATTTGCTCTAATAGAAAATAGCGTTCAATATCGCTCATTAATCCCATTTCTAATTTATTTATTAAACCACTTTTTAATTCATAATTTATAAGACTTTGTTCATGAAAAAAATATCTTATTGCATTTACATCTATATTTGTAATTAAAGAATTACTAAATGTATTAGGTAAAGATAATAATTCTTCAAATAACATAACAATATTATCTTTATTTTGATAATTTAATTTTTTGTTATAATCATTTGCTAAATATGAAGCTAAAAAATCATCTATGGAGCTTAATATGAATTCCAATACTATTTTTTTTAACAAATTATCATCAGATAATAAAATTTTTTTTCTTTCTGAATATATAATTTGTCTTTGAGTATTTAAAACCTTATCATACTCAAACAATTGTTTACGAGAATTAAAATAAAAAGATTCTACTTTTTTTTGTGCTGATTCTAAACTTTGATTGATAAAAGATGATTCAATAGGAATACTATCTTCTAGCTTTAAAGTATTCATTAATGAAATAAGACGATCACTACCAAAAGTTTTTAATAGCGGATCTTCTAAAGATAAAAAGAATCTTGACGAACCAGGATCACCTTGCCTACCTGCTCTACCACGTAATTGATTATCAATTCTTCTGGACTCATGACGTTCAGTACCTATAATGTATAACCCACCTAAATTAATAATGTCATCATGTTCTTTTGAAAACTTAATTTTATATTCTGATATTAAAGCTTGATAAGCCCTTTTTATTGCTAAACATAGATAATCTGATTGATTAAGGTTTTTCGAAGCAAGAATTAATTTTTCTTCAAAATATATTTCATTAATATTATTGTTGTTCAAATAGTCTTTCAAATTTATGAAAAAATTTTTTAGTATTTCTTGTGTTTCGTAAGATAAACTTATATCAAAGGTTTTTATTAATGCATCATATATGTAATTAAAATCACTATTATTTTCTTGAATAATTGATTTGTAAATAAATTGTAAATTAGATTTTGCTAAATAATCAATATTACCTCCTAGAATAATATCGGTTCCTCTACCAGCCATATTAGTCGCAATAGTAATCGAATATTTTCTTCCAGCCTGAGCAATGATTTCAGCTTCTCTTTCAGCATTTTCAGGCTTTGCATTTAAAACTTGATGTGGAATATTAGATGTTTTTAATAAATTTGATATTAACTCTGATTTCTCTACACTTGTTGTGCCAACTAAGACTGGTCTTCCTTTACTATAATTTTCTTCGCATTCTGCTAAAACTGCCTTCCATTTATAATATTCAGTTTTATAAATTACATCTGATAAATCTTTGCGTATCATTGGTTTGTTTGTTGGAATAACTATTACTTCAAGATTATAAATTTTGTTAAATTCAGCTTCTTCAGTTTTAGCAGTACCAGTCATACCAGATAGCTTAGGATATAATAAAAATAAATTTTGATATGTAATAGATGCTAAGGTTTGACTTTCTTTCTGAATTTCTAAATTTTCTTTTGCTTCTATAGATTGATGTAAGCCATCTGCCCATCGTCGACCAGGCATGGTTCTACCCGTAAATTCATCTACTATAACAATTTGATTATTATTAATAATATAATGAACATTTTTTTGAAATAGTTCTTTAGCTCGTAAAGCATTTAAAATATAGGGAGCCCAAGGGTCTTTGAGATCATATAAATCATTAATATTTAATAGTTTTTCACATTTTACAATGCCTTTATCTTTTAAGATAATATTTCTATATTTATAATCTATTTCATAGTGATCACCTTGTTGCAACTGTTTTGCTATTTCACAACATATTTTATATTTTTCATCTATTATATTTGATTGTCCAGAAATAATTAATGGTGTTCTTGCTTCATCTATCAAAATAGAATCTACTTCATCAATAATTGCATAATAAAATTCTCTTTGAACAATTTCATCAATAGATTTTACTAGATTATCTCTTAAATAATCAAATCCTAATTCACTATTAGTAACATAAGTAATGTCTGCCAAATAGTTTTTTTTTCTTTCTTCCTTATTCATAAAATTTTGTATTAAACCAACTTTTAATCCTAAGAATCTATACACTTCTCCAACCCATTCTGAATCGCGTTTAGCTAAATAATCATTTACAGTAACAATATGTACTCCTTTTCTTAAAAGTGAATTTAAATATGCAGGTAAAGTTGCCACTAAAGTTTTTCCTTCTCCAGTTTTCATTTCAGCAATTTTTCCATGATGTAAGGCTATACCTCCCATTATTTGAACATCAAAATGTTCTAGACCAATTACGCGTTTTGAAACTTCTCTTATTAGAGCAAAAGCTTCTGGCAAGATTGCTTCTAGTGTAACGCCTTTATCAACTTGTTCTTGAAGATATTGTGATTTTTGTTTTAGTTGTTCATCTTTTAGTTTGCTTATTTGAGATCTTAATGAATTAATTCTATCTACTATGGGTCTATATTCGATTAAGTGTTCTTGATTAAAAATTTGAGAAAAAAACTTATTAATATTAATCATAAAAAAAAAGATAAGAGAATAACAAATAAATTATTAGATATAATTATAATATATCTAATAATTTATTTGTTATTCTCTTATCTTTTTTTTTTAATATTAATATTAATAAGTTTTTTTTAACTTAATGCATTAATAGCATAATCTATATAAGTGTTAGCTTCATTTGCTGCTTGACCAGATAATCCATGATTAGCTTTAATATAATTTAAAGCTTCTACATACCAACTAGGAGACAAATCAAAAGTACGGTTTATTTCTTCTAAACCTGCAATTAAATATTCGTCCATTGGGCCAGTTCCACCAACCACTAAACAATAAGTTACCATACGTAGATAATAACCTATGTCTCTAGCGCATTTAGCTTTTCCAACTGCACTTGATGCATATTGAGGACCAGGCATTTGTGATGTATATGGAAATTTGCTATAAACAGCTTGAGCTGCTCCGTTAATTAATCTTTGTGCATTGCTTGTTAATGAGCGAGCAGCTTCTAGACTTGCAGCAGCTCTTTGATATCTACCATTTACTGCTTGTAATTCAGTATTGCTTAAAAAACGACCTTGATTATCGGCAGCTGCTATTGCTTCTGTAATTGGAGTTTTCATTGCTAGATTCCTACCTTTTTTACAAAATTATATGATTATTCTGATTTATCTTAATTTAAGATTATATATTTTTAGGGAAATAAGTTATAGTTATAACTTATTGTACTGCAGTAGCAGCACGGTCAAAATATGTTCCAACTTCTGCCATGAGTGCGCTGCAGTCACCAGTTGTTATACCACTAGGATCATTTGCAATTGCGATAGCAGAGTCTTTCATTTTTTCAATACCTACTGCGACTGAAGCACCTGGAACACCCAAAGCTTGGTAAGTTTCACGTAAACCATTTAGGCAACGGTCATCTAATACACTTGAATCACCAGCAATAATTGCATAACTTACATAACGTAAAATAATTTCCATATCTCTTAAACATGCAGCCATACGTCTATTAGTATAGGCATTACCACCTGGTTGAATTAACTGAGGTTGTTCGGAGAATAAAGCTCTAGCAGCATTGGTAACAATTGCTGAAGCATTAGAAGTAATTCTATTGACTACATCAAGTCTTTTATTGCCTTCTGATACCATTTTTGACAAAGCATCAAGTTGGGTATTGCTTAAGAACTCTCCTCTTGCATCAGCCTGAGCAACTACTTTTGCAAATGCATCTAACATAATTACAAACTCCTTATGAATAAAGCAAATTAAAATATATGATTTTATGATTTATTAAATATTGTTTTACATCATAAAATATTTTATATTAATAAAGTATAAAATTAAAAAATTTTATTAGAATTACAACTTATGAATTTGTAATTATCATATACTAAAGTACAAGTTGATGCTTAAATATTTCTTATTGATTCATTTCTAAAATAGCTCTTAAAATAGGTTTTAAATATAAATTTTCTATACTAGTTTCATTAGCATATTGTTTGGCTTTATAAATAATTTCTAGTGTAGTATAATATATATTAGATTTTGTTTTGATTAAACTTTCAGTTTTATATAATATGTATTCTGAATTATATTGTTTATTATTACTTTTAATAATCATGTTTTTAGATTTGTTTGGTAGGTTGTATGTTAACAATAATATTAGAAAAGCATTGCCTTGATCTATTTGATTATTAATAATCAAATAGATCAAGGCAATGCTTTTCTAATATTATTGTTAACATACAACCTACCAAACAAATCTAAAAACAATATAATTATTTTCCAATATAATAAAAATATTTTTTTTAATTAAAACTTATGAGAAAAAATTTACATTTTCTTATACCTAATATAAGTAATAAATTTTATTATTCTGAAGGCCAACCATGGTTAATAAAAGAGAAAGATGCTTGTGGAGTCGGGTTTATTGCAAGTATAGACAATATTGCTAGCCATAAACTAGTAATGCAAGCCATTGAAGCATTAATTTTTATGGAGCATAGAGGTGCATGTAGTGCGGATAAAAGTTCAGGAGATGGAGCTGGTATAATGACAGCTATACCTTGGAAACTTTTTGAACCATATATTAATAACTCAGAACACAATATTGGTATTGGAATGTGTTTCTTGCCATATAATAGCCTAGAAGTCAAAGAAGCTAAAATTTTCATAGAATGGATTCTTAGAGAAGAATCCTTACAGATTATCAAATGGAGAGAAGTTCCTACAAATAATGAAGTTTTAGGTTCAGAAGCTTATAAAAATAAGCCTACTATTTTACAGTTTTTTGTAAAATCAACTTTATCTTCTAAACAGAATTTAGAGCAAAAATTATTTATAACTAGAAAACGCATTGAAAAATTAATATCTAAAAGTTATGTAAGATGGTTAAAAGAATTTTATATTTGTTCTTTATCATCAAAAATTATTATCTACAAAGGAATGGTTAAATCTGCTGTTCTAGGACAATTTTATCAAGACTTATTGCATATCAACTATGAAAGTCCATTTGCAATTTATCATAGAAGATTTAGCACAAATACAATGCCTAAATGGGCACTAGCTCAACCTATGAGATTAATAGCACATAATGGAGAAATTAATACACTACTAGGTAATTTAAATTGGATGAAAACTAGAGAAGAATTGTTGTCTAACATATATAATAAAAAAGATCTTAATCATATTAAACCAATATGTAATCCTGAAAATAGTGATTCTGCTAATTTAGATAGTGCATTTGAAGTTCTTTTACATGCTAATTTCCCCATTCATGAAGTCTCACTTACTTTAATTCCTGAAGCTTACAAAAATAATCCAGAAATTAATTCTTATGCAGATATAATAAATTTTTATGAATATAATAGTATATATCAAGAAGCTTGGGATGGACCAGCCTTAGTTATATTTAGTGATGGTAAAATTATAGGTGCAAGTTTAGATAGAAATGGTTTAAGACCTGCTAGATTTTGTCTTACAAAAGATAATTACATTATAGTAGCATCAGAAAGTGGAGTTATTAATATTGATCAGTCAAATATAATAAAAAAAGGTCGGATAGGTCCAGGTCAAATTTTAGCTTTAGATATAGAAAATAAAATAATATTAGAAGATTTAGAATTAAAACAAAAAGTTGCAAAGAAAAAAAATTATAATTATCTACTAAATTTACATCGAATAATATTCGATAATAGAGAATTTTTAGAAGAAACAAGTAAATCTGAAAACGAATTACTCCAATGGCAAACTTTATTTGGATATACATCAGAAGATGTAGAATTAACTATAGAACATATGGCAAGTCAAGGTAAAGAACCTACTTTTTGTATGGGAGATGATATTCCTTTAGCAATTCTATCAGGTAAGCCTCATATATTATATAACTATTTTAAACAACGTTTTGCGCAAGTCACTAATCCAGCTATTGATCCATTACGAGAAAATCTAGTTATGTCGCTTGATACCTATGTAGGGAATAAGGAAAAATTATTTAACTCTTCAATAAAAGGTAAAATTATTTATTTTAAGTCACCCATTATCAATGAACAAGAATTAGAGATAATAAAGAAAAGTGAATTAAGAACTGCAACTATTAATGCTTTTTTTAATATAAAACAAGGTCCCAACGAATTAAAATTAACAATATTGAAACTATGTCAAGAAGCAGAATTATTAGTAAAATCAGGAATAGAAATATTAGTAATTAGCGATAAATTAGCAGTTTTATGCGAAGATTATACTTATATACCACCATTATTAATAACCTCAGCAATACATCACCATTTGATTAGAAAGAAAATAAGACATAAATCATCAATTATAGTAGAAACAGCGCAAGCATGGAGTACTCACCATTTTGCTTGTTTAATTAGTTATGGTGCTAGTTTAGTTTGTCCTTATTTAGTCTTAGAAACAGTAAGACATTGGTGGAAGAATCCTAAAACACAAAATCTTATGCAGAAAAATAAAATACCAATCTGCACAATAAAAGAAGCTCAGGATAATTACAAAAAGGCAGTTGAAAATGGATTATTAAAAATCCTTTCTAAAATGGGAATTTCATTATTATCAAGTTATCAAGGAGCACAAATTTTTGAGATTTTAGGTTTAGGTACAGAAATAGTTAATTTAGCATTTAGTGGTTCCACTTCTCGTATAGGTGGTTTGTCTTTTAAAGAGTTAGCTAATGAAATTATAACATTTCATGAGTTAGGGTTTAAAAACTTAAATAAAAATAAACTTAACAATTATGGCTTTGTACAATATAGACCTGGTTGTGAATATCATTTGAATAATCCAGATATGGCCAAAGCTTTACATAAAGCAGTAAGAACATATAAAAGCGAATTTTATGAAGGATATAAAAATATATTATATAATCGTCCTCCAACAAATTTAAGAGATTTATTACAAATTAAATCAGATAATGGACCAATTAGTCTTGACCAAGTTGAACCTGCAAGTTCAATCGTTAAGAGATTTTGTACTGGTGGAATGTCTTTAGGTGCATTATCTAGAGAGGCTCATGAGACCTTAGCTATTGGAATGAATAGATTAGGAGGTAAATCTAATTCTGGTGAAGGAGGAGAAGATCCTATACGTTTTAAAATTTTATCAGATGTTGATTTAACAGGACATTCCCCTTTATTACCACACTTAAAAGGTTTATCAAATGGTGATACAGCAAATTCAGCTATTAAACAAATTGCTTCAGGAAGATTTGGAGTAACCCCAGAATATCTAATAAAAGCTAAACAATTAGAAATAAAAATAGCACAAGGAGCTAAACCTGGAGAAGGAGGACAACTTCCAGGGAAAAAAGTAAGTCCTTATATTGCCAAATTAAGAGCATGCAAACCAGGTGTACCGTTAATTTCTCCTCCGCCTCATCATGATATTTATTCAATTGAAGATTTGTCTCAACTTATATTTGATTTACATCAGATAAATCCTAAAGCTAAAGTATCTGTTAAATTAGTTGCATCAGTAGGGATTGGTACTATTGCTGCTGGAGTTGCCAAAGCCAACGCAGATATTATTCAAATTTCAGGACACGATGGAGGAACTGGAGCATCACCTTTGAGTTCTATAAAACATGCTGGAGTTCCATGGGAACTTGGTTTAACTGAAGTTCATAAAACTTTGTTATCAAATAATTTAAGAAATAGAGTTTTATTAAGAGTAGATGGTGGTTTAAAAACAGGTCTTGATATTGTTATAGCAAGTTTAATGGGAGCAGAAGAATATGGCTTTGGAACAGTTGCAATGATTGCTACGGGATGTATTATGGCAAGAATTTGTCATACGAATAATTGCCCAGTTGGAGTAGCAAGCCAAAGAGAAGATCTTAGAGCAAGATATCCCGGCGTACCTGAAAGTTTAGTAAATTTCTGCATGTTTGTGGCAGAAGAAGTTAGAAGTATACTTGCTTATATGGGCTACAAATCACTAAACGATATTATTGGAAGATATAATTTACTATCCACAAATTACATCAATATATTAACTAAAACAAATAACTTAAATTTATATGATTTATTGAATTTACCAAGAGAATTTCTTAATGATAGAAGTTGGTTAGAACATGAAGATGTTCATAGTAATGGTCCTGTATTAGATGATATACTACTAAGAAGTTCTGATATAGAAGAAACAATTAAATCTCAACTAAATATAGATAAACATTTAAAAATATCGAATATCAATCGTTCTGTTGGTGGACGTTTATCAGGTTATATTGCCCAACAATATGGCAATAATAATTTTAAAGGAAAAATTAATTTACACTTTTATGGAAGTGCAGGTCAAAGTTTTGGTTTGTTTAATGTGGGAGGCTTAAATTTGCGTTTAATTGGAGAAGCTAACGACTATGTAGGTAAAGGCATGAATGGTGGAGAAATAGTTGTTATTCCTAATAATCAATTTTATAAATCAAATTCTCAGAATAAGAATGTTATTATTGGTAATACGTGTTTATATGGTGCTACTGGAGGCTATTTATTTGTAAAAGGTCAAGCAGGAGAACGTTTTGCTGTTCGAAATTCACAAGCACAAGCAGTAGTAGAAGGTGTTGGTGATCATTGTTGTGAATATATGACTGGTGGTGTAGTTGTAGTCTTAGGCAAAACTGGACGGAATTTTGCTGCAGGCATGACTGGTGGACTTGCTTATGTTTTTGATAAAGATAATAATTTTATTGATTATTTAAATTCTGAAATAGTTAAGGTACAAAAAATAATCACTAAATCAGGAGAAATACAATTAAAAAGTTTATTGGAACAACATTTGGTTAAAACTGGAAGTTTAAAAGCAAAAGAAATATTAGAAAATTGGCATAGTTTATTAACTTATTTTTGGCAAGTAGTTCCTCCATCTGAAGCAGATACACCTCAAACTAATCCAAATGTAGATACTTTAATTTTTAATAAGCAAGTTGTTATAAAATAAAAAATATAAAAAACAATATTATTATATATATAATAATATTGTTTTTATATTTTTTATTTCAGGAAGATTCAGGAGATAATACTATGGCACATAATGTAAAAATATATGATACTTGTATAGGTTGTACACAATGTGTAAGGGCATGCCCTTGCGATGTTTTAGAAATGGTGCCTTGGGATGGTTGTAAGGCATCACAAATCGCCTCAGCTCCTAGAACTGAAGACTGTGTGGGGTGTAAACGTTGTGAGACCGCATGTCCTACTGATTTTTTAAGTATTCGTGTTTACTTAGGGGCTGAAACTTCTCGGAGCATGGGCTTAGCATATTAAAAAAAAAAAAAAAAAAAAAATGAGGATAAATATATTTATTCTCATTTCTTTTTTTTTTTTTTTTTTAATATGCTATAATAAGAGTAAATAATATTAAGAATAACTAAAATAAGTATAAATAACAGGTAATTAATATGATTAATTGCAAAACAACAATTCCAAGTAGAATTAGAAATGATTTAAAAAAAAAAAAAATTTTAAAACTTATAACAGGTTTAAATAATTTTAATTTAAATAAAATATCTAACATTTGTATAGCTGCAAGTAAAAATATTGTAACCTATATAGATATATCATCTGATCCCTATTTAATTAGGGCAATAAAAAAAATAACAGATTTGCCGATATGTGCGTCTTCAATTCTTCCAGAAGAGTTATATCAGTCTGTGGAAGCTGGGGCAGACATAATTGAGCTTGGCAATTATGAATCGTTTTATGAAAAAGGGCTTATAGTAAATCCAGATCATATAATATATTTAACTAACAAGATACGAAATAGAATGCCCAATACTCCTTTAACTGTAACAATTCCATCTTATTTACAACTTGAAGAACAAATAAATTTAGCGATCAAATTACAGGATTACAATATAAATTTTTTACAAACAGAAGGTAAATATAAGATAAAATCTCGATATTTATTAGATTATATAAAATTAGCTCTGCCTACTTTGATTGCTACTGAAAAAATTTCTAAATTAGTCAATATACCAATAATTTGCTCGTCTGGAATATCGATTTTTACAGCACCTTTATCCATTTATCTCGGTGCATCTGGAGTTGGAGTAGGAAGCCTATTAAAAAATATTAATAATAAATCTGATCTTGATAATTTAATAAATAATCTTAAGTTATCATTGTTACTTAGTATAAGGAATAAAAATACTAAAAATATAGTATTACATAAATAATATTTTTATATGAAAATAAATTTTAAAATCTATGAATAAAGAATTATTAATTGAAGAAATAAATAATTTATTACCAGTGGATAATTATGATTTAAGAAAAAATTTAAATTTTGAGCAACCTATTTTAGATTTAGAAAAAAATATAAAACGAACTTACTATGGACTTTTAAAGTATTTACCTGAAAGTAACTCTTCAAATTTAAAAAATCAATCTATTAGTTTAATTAAAAAATTACACGAAATCAGAAAAGTAAAATATAAAAATTTAAAACCTATTAATAAATTAAATATAATTAGACAACAAGGCAGGCCTAGTGGTCTTGATATAATTAAACTTCTTACAGAAGAATGGATAGAATTATTTGGAGATAGAAAAGGTTTTAATGATAGAGGCTTAGTTGCGGGTATAGGTAGAATAGGTGGAAGATCTGTAGTACTAATTGCTCATGAACGTGGCAAAACTCCAATTAGTAAAATGAAAAGACATTTTGGAATGGCATATCCGGGAGGCTATCGCAAAGCTTTACGTTTGATGAAACATGCTAATCAATTTAATTTACCCATATTAACTTTTATTGATACTGCAGGTGCATGGGCAGGGCTAGATGCTGAACATTTTGGTCAAAGTGAAGCTATTGCTCTTAACTTAAGAGAAATGTTTAATTTAAATGTACCCATTATTAGTACAGTTATAGGAGAAGGAGGTTCTGGTGGAGCTTTAGCAATTAGTATTGCAGATTACTTAATAATGTTTGAGTATAGTATATATTCAGTAGCTTCTCCAGAAGCTTGTTCAGCTATCTTATGGAAAGATCGTTCTAGATATGTAGAGGCTTCAGAATCTTTAAAAATAACTGCAGAAGATTTGAAAATTCTTGGTATTATCGATGAAATAATAGAAGAACCTATTGGTGGTTCTCAAAGTAATCCTCTTTTTACTATAAAGAATCTTAAAGAAATTTTAATAAATAAAATTAAAGAATTAGAAAATTTATCTGATATTGAAAGAAAGGACAATCGTTATAAAAAATTCCGAAATCTTGGTGTTTTCTATGAAAAATAAATAAAAAGATAGATTAAGTTAACAATCAATAATTATTGATTGTTAACTTAATCTATCTTTTTATTTATTTTTCATAGAAAACACCAAGATAGTATTTATTGGATTAAATTTAAAGATTTTAATCCTAATACAGTTGCTGAACTAATAATATGTCCTAAACTCATGCTTGCTAATAATTCAGCTAAATTTATATTAGCAATTGAATATGATTCATTTTTTTTATTTTGAACACTATATTTGCCTAAAATTACACATATTGTATTAACAACAATAAATATTATATTAGTTGATACTGCTATTAACATATATTTATCCAATATCTAAGAGATATATTACCTATATTGTTATATATTATATAAGAAAATTATAAAAACCAACCATAACTATGCAAACCTTTACCTAAAAAATTTACTCCTAAATAGCATATCCAAACAACGACAAAGCCAAAACCTGCTACTATAGCAGATTTTTTGCCTTGCCATGATTTATTAATTCTTGTATGTAAATATATAGCAAAAATAATCCATGTAATTAGAGCCCAAGTTTCCTTAGGATCCCAGCTCCAATATGAGCCCCATGCTTCATTTGCCCAGACTGCTCCAGAGATAATACCTATTGTTAAAAAAGGGAAGCCCAAGCCGATAATTCTGTAACTTAAATTATCAATAGTATTTAATAAATTTAGTTTATCTTCATTTTTTAAAATTAATGTATCATTAGAATTAGAAGCTGTAGTTAAATTATTATTTTTAGTGTAATTTAATTTATTATTGCGAGATAAAAGAAGAAATAAAATTGATAATAACGATCCTATTAGTAACATTGCATAACTAATTAATATTACACTTACATGCATAAGTAACCAATTTGATTTTAAAGCTGGTATTAATGGAGAAATTTCTTGCATATACTTCGGTAAAAAAAAGCTAGAAAAAGCTAAAGTCAAAGTACTTATAGGACTAGCTATAGCTCCTATAAGCTTATGTTTAAATTTAAATTCTAATATTAATTGTATAGTCGTCAAACTCCAACTTAAAAAAAGTAATGATTCATATAAGTTACTTAATGGGAAATATGAATATTTTAACCAGCGATATGCCAATAAGTAAACCAATAAAATATTTGCTAAACTTACCTCGAAATGCGCAAATTTTAAAAAAAATATTTTCTTAGGGAAAGCTATTACTAACCAATAACAGATCATACTTATAAATAAAGATAAAAAACTTATATTTAAACAGTAGTTATCAATTTGATAATTTAGATTCATATTTAATGTTAACATATTATTTTAAATTAGTATATTTTATTAAATATTTTAATATATTATCATTTAATAACATATATTTTAAAATTTCCAGTAATAATCGTTTTTTTTGCTTTTCATTTAAAGTCTCTACTATTTGTGAATATAATTTGAGTTTAAATTCTTGTTCTAAACTAAGTCCAAGATAAGAATTATAATTTTTATTCATTTAATATTTAGTTAAAATTTATTACTAATATAATTCAAAATATAAACTAAATTTATAATATTAAATATTAGTTTAATGATATATATTTTTCTTAATAAAGCTAATAAAATATATTGGAGATTGTTTTATGTCTATTCCTCTTTTATATTATCCTTTGTCAACACAAAATCAACGTGTAGAAAGTTTTGAAATTTTATCAAACGAAGAACAATCTAAAATTTATACAACTGATACTCTCCCAAGTGCTTCCGAGATGGATGAATTAATTTGGGCAGCATACCGTCAAATATTTAGTGAACATCAAATTTTAAAATTTACAAGACAAAGATTTCTAGAATCACAATTACGTTTTAATCAAATTAAAGTAAGAGAATTTATTAGAGGATTAGCTATATCAGATTCTTTTAGAAAATTAAATTATGATGTAAATAATAATTATCGTTTTGTTGAATTATGTGTCCAGAGAATTCTTGGACGAGATGTATATAATGAGAAAGAAAAAATAGCTTGGTCAATTGTTATATGTAATAAAGGTGTAATAGGTTTTATTGATTGCTTAATTAATAGTCAAGAATATTTAGAAAACTTTGGTGACAATATAGTTCCTTATCAAAGAAGAAGAATAATTTTTCAACGTGTTAATGGGGAAACTCCATTTAATCTAAAAACTCCAAGATATGGAATAGAATTCAGAGATAAATTAGTTAAACCTCAATTTATTTGGCAAGGTGCCATTCGCCGATTTCGTCCTCAAGAACAAAGACCTAGAGCAGGTGATCCTGTTTTGTTTTTAAATATGGTTTATGACTTAAATATTACTCCTAAATTCAATAGATACCCTGGATTAGTTAATCGCTAATATTAATGCTAAAAAAAAGAACAAAGTAAATATTTACTTTGTTCTTTTTTTTTAGCTTCCTAATTTAAACGCATCTAAATATAATCCGTAAATTAATCCAATTTTAAAACCATTGAAACAATTTATGATATTTTTATGTGTTTTTTTTATAAATTGATTATAGCTTATATAACTTATAATTTCATATAAAGCTATAATGCAGGATGTAAGATATAGGCTCCAATCACCTGTTTGAGTATATATTGTACATAATAAATTAGAAGAAAAAATTCCTAATAATGTATTAATAATAATTAATTGCATAAATATATAAATAATTAATAACTTAAAGAATTAATCATATAATCAAAAGGTAAGCTAACTATATTTTGGGCTTCTTGACTTACTTGTTTTTGTACAATTTTTTTCATTATACTAAGTGCTCTAATAGTAGCACCAATAGGTACGCCTAAAGAATTATAAGTTTCTTTTAGACCATTTAATACTCTTTCATCCAAAATTGATGGGTCATCTGCTAACATACTATAGGTAGCATATCTCAAATAATAGTCTAAATCTCTTATACATGCTGCGTATCTTCTTGTTGTATAAGCATTACCGCCTGGTCTTAATAAATCAATATATTCTTCAAATAACTCAGCACTGGTCTCTTTAATAATTAAAACCGCTTGTTCGTTAATAAATTTTATAATATCAATGCGTAAATTAGCTGATTTAAAATAAATTTCTAATTTATTAATTGCTTCTATGTCTAAATACTTTCCCTTTAAATCGTAACTTTCTAAAGTTTTATTTATAGTATCTTTCATAATTAAACTTCCCTCATAATAAAATCTATACAAAAATTATAACAACTAATGTTTATTATTTACAATTTATAAAAAAAATAAAGTAGAAATAAATGGTTAAAAAAAAACTAAACTCTTAAAAGAGTTTAGTTTTTTTTTAACCATTTATTTCTACTTTATTTAAAGCAACTGGTAAAGATACCTCGCTTGCTAAATCTAGAGGGAAGTTATGTGCATTACGTTCGTGCATTACTTCTATTCCTAAATTTGCACGATTTAAAATATCAGCCCAAGTATTAATTACTCTTCCTTGAGAATCAACAACAGATTGGTTAAAATTAAATCCGTTTAAGTTAAATGCCATGGTGCTAATACCTAGAGCTGTAAGCCAAATACATACTACTGGCCATAAAGCTAAGAAGAAATGTAATGAACGTGAATTATTAAAACTTGCATATTGGAAAATTAATCTTCCAAAATAACCGTGAGCAGCAACGATGTTATAAGTTTCATATTCTTGACCGAATTTATAACCATTGTTTGCAGACTCATTCTCTGTTGTTTCACGTATCAAACTTGAAGTTACAAGGGAACCGTGCATTGCACTAAATAGTGAACCACCAAATACACCAGCAACACCCATCATATGGAATGGATGCATTAAAATATTATGTTCAGCTTGGAAAACTAACATAAAATTAAAAGTACCAGAAATACCTAATGGCATACCATCTGAAAAACTACCTTGTCCGATAGGATATATAATAAAAACAGCTGTGGCGGCAGCAACAGGAGCTGAAAAAGCTACAGCGATCCAAGGACGCATTCCAAGACGATAACTTAATTCCCATTCACGTCCCATATATGCACAAATTCCAATAAAGAAGTGCAAAACTATTAATTCATAAGGACCACCATTATATAACCATTCATCTAATGATGCTGCTTCCCAAATAGGATAAAAGTGTATTCCTATTGCATTAGATGTAGGTACAATAGCACCGGTTATAATATTATTTCCATATAATAAGGACCCTGAAACTGGTTCTCTAATACCATCTATATCAACAGGTGGAGCAGCTATAAAACCAATTATAAATACAGATGTAGCTGTTAATAATGTAGGTATCATCAATACACCAAACCAACCTATGTATAGGCGATTTTCTGTGCTAGTTATCCAAGAACAAAAACGTTCCCATAAACTTGCTGTTTGACGTCTTTCTAATGTAGCTGTCATATGCGTTTTTCTTTAAATTATTCTTCTTCTTCCCAAGCTTAATCTAGCTTGTTAATTCTATTATAAGTTAAATTACTAATTTTGTAAATACATAATCCTATATAGATACCTATAATAAAACATTTAAATTATAGTACGCTAAGTAGAATTATTATAAATTATACAGATGGAGAGACTCGAACTCTCATGAATTTAAATCATTAGATCCTAAATCTAACGCGTCTACCAATTTCGCCACATCTGCAAATATATTTTATGTATATATTATACTACAATATAGTATATATCCTCAGTAGCTCAGCGGTAGAGCGGTCGGCTGTTAACCGATTGGTCGTAGGTTCAAATCCTACCTGAGGAGTTATTTTTTATACATTGTTGATTATTACATAGATTATAATTAAGACTATTATAATATATATTATATATAATTAAATATCATAAAGTATGTTTAAGAGAAAAAAAAATTATATTGTCTGGTTGCTACTAAAATTTAGTAGTAATTTAAATTTCGCTGTTATATTACTATTTACAATAGCATTGACAAGTGTTTTAGGAACAATTATAGAACAAAATCAGTCAATAGAATATTATAAAGTAAATTATTCAGAATCCCATATTCCTTTATTTTCTTGGAGAATCATTCTATTTTTAGGTTTACACAAAATCTATACTAGTTGGTGGTATATTTGTTTATTAATTTTATTGGGGACTAGCCTATTAAGTTGTACATTATTAAATCAATTGCCATTATTGAATTTGGCTAAGATAATTAAATTTTATGCTAACCTTAATACATTAAAAAATTTCCCTTTAATTATTGAAATTAAAAATAATACTTTATCAAAATGTATATATCATTTTTTACAAAAACGCTATATTGTTATTCAACATAAAGATCAATTATATTTATACAACGGATTATTTAGTAAAATAGCTCCTATTTTTGTACATATTAGTATTATATTAGTTTTACTTGGAGCTATATCAGGTTTTTTAATGGGGTTTACAGTTCAAGAAATGATTGTAGAAACAGAAAATTTCCATCTTCAAAATGTTATAAATGCTGGACCTTTAAGCAAAATTCCGCAAAATTTATTCTTAAAGGTTAATAAGTTTTGGATAGATTATAATAATGATGGAAGTATATCACAATTCTTTTCAGATATATTTGTGTACGACAACTTAGGCAATAAATTATGCGAGAAAACAATATCTGTTAATAATCCATTAATATATAAGAATATTACCTTTTATCAAACTGATTGGAATTTACAAGCTATTAGATTAGACCTTAACAATATGTATTTAGAATTGCCTTTGATTGAAGTAGTAAGAAATAATAGTAAAATTTGGATTAGTCAAATTCAATTAGATCATAAAATTTTTTATTTAGTAGTTGAAAAATTGAATAATATTATTTATCTTTATGATGAAAATAAAGATTTAATAGATAAATTAAAAATTAATGAAGACAAAAGAATTAGTTTAGATGATGTTAAGAATAGTGTTACTTTAAAAGTAAAAAAAATTATACCTAGCACAGGCATACAAATAAAATATGATCCTGGGGTAGGTATAGTATATTTAGGTTTTTTCTTCTTAATGCTTAGTACAATTTTTAGTTATTTTTCATTTAACCAGATTTGGTTATTAACAAATAATAAAAACAGTATTTACTTAACAGGACAAACAAATAGAGCAAAAATTAGTTTTAAACAATATTTATTAAATATTACAAGAGAAATGTAGAAAATTCTTAATTATTTTTTTACCACTAGGAGTTAAAATACTTTCAGGGTGAAATTGAATACCATAAACATTTTTATAGATAGAATGATTTATTCCCATAATAATCTGGTCATCGCTCCAAGCGTTAACAGATAAAGAAGTAGGCAAATTTTTATTATCTACAATTAGACTATGATAACGCGTTGCAGTTAGTGGATTCTCTACATCAATAAAAAGATTGCTATTGTTGTGATATACAAACGAGGTTTTGCCATGTTTTAATAATGGAGCAGAAATAATTTTAGCACCATAAGCGTAAGCAATGCTCTGATGTCCAAGACAAATTCCTAAAATAGGTAATTTAGGCGCAAAATATTGAATTAATTCAATACATTGTTCACAATCTTCTGGTCTCCCTGGACCTGGTGAAATAACTATACCTTTTATATCAATAAAATGTAATTCTGAAATAATAATTTCATCATTTTTTTTTATTTTTATATCAAAACCTTGTTCACCTATGTATTGGACTAAATTATAAGTAAAGCTATCATAATTATCTATTATTAGTATTGTCATGAATCTTTATTACAAAATTGTTAATTATTATTAGTAAAAAGACCTTGATATGGAGAGCTATTTATACCATGTTTTGTTATTCCTATTAAACCTGATAAATAAGCTATTCTTCCGCTCTTAATAGCTAAATTCATAGCTAAAGCCATCTGAGGAGGGTTTTTAGCTTTTGCTATGGCTGTATTTGTTAATATTGCTGCTGCTCCTAATTCCATGGATTTAGCTGCTTCGCTTGGAGATCCTATTCCTGCATCTATTATGACAGGTATTTTAGCGTTTTCTATAATAATTTGAATATTTGAAAGATTTTGTAACCCTTGTCCAGAACCTATTGGAGAGCCTAAGGGCATTATGGTAGCACAGCCAATTGCTTCTAGTTGTTTTGCTAGAATTGGATCCGCATTAATATAAGGTAATACTGTAAATCCTTGATTTACTAAGACTTCTGCTGCTTTTAATGTTCCTATAGGATCAGGTAAAAGATATTTTGAGTCAGGAATTACTTCAAGTTTAACAAAATTATTATTTTCTTGACCGATTGTTTTGGCTATTTCTCTTCCTAGCTTAGCTATTCTAATAGCTTCATCTGCTGTTTTACAGCCTGCTGTATTTGGTAGTAACCATAATTTTTTCCAGTTTAAACGTTTTAGAAGAATATTAAGTCCTGATACTTGGTTATTTTGTGCTCTTCTAATTGCTATCGTAATTATATTGCAATCACTAGATATTATGCTTTGTATTGCTTCTTCTATATTTTTATATTTACCAGTTCCTAGTAATAATCGAGAGTTAAAAGAATGACCATTAATAATCAAATGATCATTCTTTATTTGTGAATTTATTATATTCTTATCGTTAAGAGTTATCATATAAAGTATATGATATATATTATATTAATTATTATAAAGAAAATTGTTACAATAAAAAAAAAACTTATAATTATTAATTAATTAGGCAATATAATTTAATTATTATATAATTTTATTTACCTTGACAAAGTTTAAATAAAATTATATAATAATTAAAACATATTTTTTCTTGTAGTAGTAGTAGAAATTATACTGAAATTATACTATAGTATTATATAAATAATAAATAATTATTAATTTTATAATAAATATAATCAAATGGATAATCATATGGATAACAATAATCCTAAAAAGAAAAAAAAGGTTTATGTAGGACGTAGTAGAATATACTGGCCTAAAGATAATACAAATCAACAGGAGCAGCAAGAACAATTTGGAAGTTCTACCAAGACTAAAGGTCGTCATTTTATTAAAATAACGCAAGACATGATGGAAGCTCTTATAAAAGAACAGACTAAAGCAAACCATCCTTTTTTGAGAGATCCTGAGATAATAATGGAGCCATTAATGCCGGCTTCTTATAGTTTTGTATCTTTTTCCATAGTAGCTATTGTTAGCTCAAGTATAAGTTATACATTACAAAATATACGTAAACGTTTTTCTAAAAAAGGCAAGAAAATAATCTTTATTACACCTATTAGAATTCGCGTTATGATTTTATATATTTATTTTCTTTTATTTTTAGAAGTTAATGCATCATTTCTGGAGATTTTATGTTTTAACACACTTTATAAAGATTTATATTTATTTTTCATGTTTAATTTGTTAAAGTTTTATATTCAATTTCCATATTTTACAATGGGTTTTTTAACTTTTTTAAATATATTTTTTGTAATTAGAAAAAAAGTTTTACTACTTAATATTTTTCGTTTTCATATTATGAATGCTTTATTAATTGGGTTATTACATACATTAATAATGCAGTTCTATTTGAGATTATCTGAGCAGTTCATACAGGGATTTGCAGGCAAAACTATTGGCTTACTTATATATTTTTTCATGATGTCTTTATTAGGACGTTGTTTTTTAGCTGCAATTAGAGGTAAATATACTGAAATTCCTTTTATTTCTACAGCCGCCAAAAAATATATTACAGATCAAGCTCGTGGAATTGTGCGACAATGGGAAGAAGAAAGAAAAGCGATGGAATATCAAAAAAAATTAAAAGAAGATAAAGATAAGAAAGATACTAAATAGTTAATTTTATTAGAAATTATTATTATAAATTAATACCAATTACATCATATTAAAATATGAATACTAAACAACAACAAAGAAGAAAGTTAAATGAGTATGAAACTGTTTATTTAATTAAACCTGATTTAAATGAAATCGAATTTTTGAATTTAGCACAATACTTACAGCAATTATTAATAAATAATAAAGCTCAAAATGTTTTAAGTAAAAGTAAAGGGAAAATTAAATTATCATATAGTATTAATAATTATTATGAAGCCACTTTTATAGAAACTAGCTTTCTTGGTAATGGTAAGGTCATAGAAGTATTTGAAAAATATTTAAAAGAAAATGAAAATATTTTACGATATATTAGTTTCAAAAAGAGATTTATTTATAAAGAATAAAACCTTGGTGCTGAGCTATTTTCCCAAAG